>Ga0102590_1000513_pt1 | contig 84125 bp, 72 predicted proteins | sample AraplaMF_Col_mMF_FD_76859 | JGI IMG/M metagenome (GOLD analysis project Ga0102590, IMG submission 76859) | Arabidopsis root microbial communities from the University of North Carolina, USA - plate scrape MF_Col_mMF | ecosystem: Host-associated > Plants > Roots > Endosphere | place: USA... | reverse complement strand
GGACCTGGTCGTTGGTGTAGGCGTGGATGGTGGTCATCAGGCCGTGCACGATGCCGATCTTCTCGTGCAGCACCTTGGCCAGCGGCGCCAGGCAGTTGGTGGTGCACGAAGCGTTGGAGATGACCTGGTGCGCGGCGGTGAGCGTGTCGTCGTTGACGCCGAACACGAAGGTGCCATCCACGTCCTTCTCGCCCGGGGCGGAGATGATCACCTTCTTGGCGCCGGCGGTGATGTGCGCGCCGGCCTTGGCCTTGGAGGTGAACAGGCCAGTGCATTCCAGCACCACGTCGACGCCCAGCTCGCCCCAGGGCAGCTTGGACGGGTCGCGCTCGGCGCAGACCTTGATGCGGTCGCCGTTGACGATCAGGTCGCCGCCGTCCACCGTCACGGTGCCCGGGAAACGGCCGTGGGCCGTGTCGTACTGGGTCAGGTGAGCGTTGGTCTCGGCGTCGCCGAGGTCGTTGACCGCGACGATCTGGAACTCGTCGGTGCGACCGGACTCGTACAGCGCGCGCAGAACATTGCGGCCGATGCGACCGTAACCGTTGATGGCGACCTTGATGGCCATGGGACAGCGTCCTCCGGAGATGATGGCGGGGCAGCAGCGACCGGACCCGGCCGCCAAAGAACCCTAATGTTAGCCGGAAACCAGGGGGCATCTCATCCGGCACGGTTCATTCGGCGTGCATGTGGGGTAGGCTCGCGGGCCTTATCGATCGATGCGGTACACCGGGGCCGGGCCATGAGCGACGAACAGCAGACCATCGAGATCAGCCTGGAACAGATGTCCGGCTACGAATTCCGCGTGCGCTTCGACGACACCGCCGCGCCGGACCTGCTGACCGACGAACTGCCGCCGGTGGGCAAGGGCGCGGGCCCCAATCCCACCCGCATGCTGGCCGTCTCGGTGGCCAACTGCCTGGCCGCCAGCCTGCTGTTCGCCCTGCGCAAGTACAAGAACGACCCCGGCCAGCTCGCGGCCAAGGCCCGCGCCACGCTGGCGCGCAACGAGCAGGGCCGCTGGCGCGTGGCGCGCATCGCGGTGGACCTGGACCTGGGCCAGGCCGAGACCGACCTGGCGCATGTGGACCGGGCGCTCGCGCAGTTCGAGGATTTCTGCACGGTGACGCAGAGCGTGCGGCAGGGCATCGCGGTGGATGTGAGCGTGCGCGATGCCGCGGGCACGCTGCTGCACAAGGCGGCCACCGGCTGAGGCGCGTCTTGCCGTAGGCGTTTCCATGGCCGGCCGTTGCCGGCTTCTTCGATGTCTTCCTCTTCCATCCCATCCGATTGAACGACATGTCCACTTCCCGACGTATCCTCGCCGGCCTCCTGGCCACGCTCGCCGTTGCACCCGCCGTCCATGCCTGGGGGCGCCAGGGCCATGCCATCGTGGCCGAGCTGGCGCAGCGGCGCCTGAGTCCGGCCGCCGAGGCCGAGGTCGAGCGCCTGCTCGCACCGGAGCACACCAGGTCGCTGGCCGACATCGCCAGCTGGGCCGACGAGCTGCGCGGCGACGACTCGCGTGCGGACCTGGCCAAGGCCACCGGCAAGCTGCACTACATCAACTTCCGTGCGGAGGACTGCGTGTACGTGCCGCCGCGCGATTGTGCGGACGGCCAGTGCGTGGTCGGCGGCCTTGATCGCTACGTGGCGGTGCTGGCCGACCGCACCCAGCCGGATGCGGCGCGCCTGGAGGCGCTGAAGTTCGTGGTGCATTTCGTCGGCGACGTGCACCAGCCGCTGCATGCCGGCTATCGCGACGACAAGGGCGGCAACGCCTACCAGGTGCAGTTCCAGGGCAAGGGCACGAACCTGCACAGCGTGTGGGATTCCGGCCTGCTCGGCACCCACGGCAAGGACTGGCGCGACTATGCGCAGGAGCTGGACGCGCGCCCGGCGGAAACCATGCCGGCGCCGATCGCGCCGCGGGACAACGTGTACGCCCAGTGGGCCGAGCAGTCCTGCGCGGCGACCCGCGGTATCTATCCGGAAGGGCACAAGATCGATGATGCCTATGTCGCCGCGGAGCTGCCGCTGGCCGAGCGCCAGTTGCGCGTGGCGGGGGTACGCCTGGCCGACGTGCTGAACCGCGCGCTGGCGAAGTGAGCGCAGCCGGCTGCTCGTCGTTTTTGTTGCATTGCGGAATGAATTTTTCGTGTGCAGCGCGAGTGTCTGCAGCTCTCGAACCGGTGCCCGGACGGCTCGTCCGGGCACCGGCGGCACGAGCTCGGCGGCGCGGGCCGCCCGCAGCCATGCGCTGGCCGTCTGGACGTCCATATTGCATACCAGTTGGATGGCTGGCGACTCATGTGGTCTCCGGTCGGAGATACCACTTCAGACAGTGGTAGACCGGGCCGGGGCGGCCTCGAGCGGGGCGCCATGCGGCCGTTCAAAACTGGCCTGCCGACCCTCTGGCGCAACGAATCAGTTCTGCTAGCCTCGAACGATGACTACCGAAACTCCGCTGCGCCGCACCAAGATCGTCGCCACCCTCGGCCCCGCCACCGACGTGCCCGGGATGCTCGAGAAAATCCTCGCGGAAGGCGTCAATGTCGTCCGCCTCAACCTGTCGCATGGCCAGCCCGACGACCACCGCGCCCGCGCCAACGCCGTCCGCGTGGCAGCGGAGAAGCTCGGCCGCGAGGTGGGCGTGCTGGCCGACCTGCAGGGTCCGAAGATCCGCATCGAGAAATTCGCCAACGGCCCGATCGAGCTGCGCGTGGGCGACAGCTTCGTGCTCGACTGCAGCCCCGGTGCACCGCTGGGCGACAACACCCGCGTGGGTGTCAGCTACCACGACCTGCCCAGGGACGTGAGCGCCGACGACGTGCTGCTGCTCGACGACGGCCTGGTCGCGCTGACCGTGGAAAGCGTGGTCGGCGCCGAAGTGCGCTGCCGCGTGCTGGTGGCCGGGCGCCTGTCCGACCGCAAGGGCCTGAACCGCCAGGGCGGCGGCCTGTCGGTGTCGGCGCTGTCGGACAAGGACAAGGCGGACATCAAGCTCGCCGCCGAGATCGGCGCGGATTTCCTGGCGGTGTCGTTCGTGCGTTCCGCCGCCGACATGGAACTGGCGCGCCGCCTGCTGGAAGAAGCCGGCGGCAAGGCCTCGCTGGTGGCCAAGATCGAACGCGCCGACGCGATTCCCGTGCTGGGCGAGATCATCGACGCCTCCGACGTGGTGATGGTGGCGCGCGGCGACCTGGGCGTGGAGATCGGCGATGCCGAGCTGCCCGGCCTGCAGAAGAAGATCATCCGCGAATCCGTGCAGCGCAATCGCGCGGTGATCACCGCCACGCAGATGCTGCAGTCGATGGTGCGCTCGCCGATCCCGACCCGCGCCGAGGTGCTGGACGTGGCCAATGCGGTGATCGACGGTACCGATGCGGTGATGCTGTCGGAGGAATCGGCCGCGGGCGCGCATCCGGACAAGGCGGTGGCCGCGCTGCGCCGCATCTGCCTGGGCGCCGAACGCCAGTTCGAGCCGAAGGAAGATCTCGCCACGGCGGGGCATCGGCTGGATCGTACCGACCAGGCCATCGCGCTGGCGGCGATGCTGCTGGCCAGCCAGGTCGGCGTGCGCGCGCTGGTGGCGCTGACCGAATCCGGCGCGACCGCGCAGTGGCTGTCGCGCTATCGCAGTGCGGTGCCGATCTATGCGCTGTCGCCGTTCGCCGACGCGCGCCGCCGCATGCTGATGCTGCGCGACGTGCAGCCGGTGGAATTCACGCATGCCAGCTCGCAGACCACCGCGGCGTCGGCCCGCGAGGCCGTGCGCCTGCTCTTCAGCCAGGGCAAGCTGGCCGAGGGCGACCGCGTGGTAATGACCCACGGCGACCATATCGGTCGCGGCGGCGGCACCAATACGCTGAAGCTGCTCTCGGTGGGCGCCGAGGGCGTGGTGGAGAGCCTGCAGGATCTCTGAGCGCGGGCGCGGCGTGCTCCGCCGCGCGACGCCAGGATTACACTGCCGGTCACACCCACGTCCCCAAGGAGTCGGCTCCATGAACACGATGCTTCGTTCCCTGTCGCTGGCCGCCGCGACCGCGCTGGCGCTGGCCGCCGCCACGCCGGCGCTGGCCCAGTCGCAGGCGCGCAGGGTCGGCCCCGAGCAGCTTTCCTCGTATTGGATTCTGCTCAACTTCGGTTCGGTGCAGGCGGACGTGCCCAACAGCGGCCAGAACCTCACCAAGCCCGGTTGCGTGGCGATCACCTACGAGATCGGCACCGACGGCAAGCCGCAGGATGCGGCCATCAACAAGGTAATGCCGAAGAGCGACCTGGGTTCGGCCGCATTGAGCCTGGTCAAGCGCTTCGAATACGGCCCCTCACTCAACAACGGCAGCAAGAAGGAACCTGTGTCGACCTATTACGTGGTGGGCTTCAACCTGCCCGAGGACAAGGCCGCGGCCAAGCAAGTCACCGACGCCTGCCGGCTGCCCGGCTACGACCAGGCCTGACCTGGCTTCTCGCCTCATTTGAGAGGCTTCCTACACCCGCCTCCGCCGGAGGCGGGGCGATCCCGTGCGTCGATCCGGCTATACTCGCTCCCTTTAGGCTTGGCCGCCCGGCGACGGGATGGTCTCCATTACCCGCGCGGCCACGGGCCGTCCCCGCGTTCTACGGAGTCGTCATGAGCATCGAAGATCTTGAAAGCATCGCCCTGGCGATGGTTGCGCCCGGCAAGGGCATCATCGCCATCGACGAGTCGACCAACACCATCAAGAAGCGTTTCGAAGCGGTCGGCATCGAGAACAGCGAAGAGAACCGCCGCGCCTACCGCGAGCTGCTGCTCACCACTCCGGGCCTGAGCGAGCACATCTCCGGCGCGATCCTCTATGACGAAACCATCCGCCAGTCCACCAAGGACGGCGTGCCCTTCACCGAGGTGATGAAGAAGAACGGCATCATCCCGGGCATCAAGGTGGACAAGGGCCCGGTGCCGCTGGCCGGCTTTCCGGGCGATGTGGTGACCGAGGGCCTGGACGGCCTGCGCGAGCGCCTGCAGGAGTACGTCAAGCTGGGTGCCCAGTTCGCCAAGTGGCGCGCGGTGATCAACATCAGCGAAGACAACCCCAGCTCCACCGCGATCGAGGCCAACTGCCACGCGCTGGCGCGCTACGCCGCGCTGTGCCAGGAAGCGGGCCTGGTGCCGATGGTCGAGCCGGAAGTGATCATGGACGGCGACCACAGCATCGAAGTCAGCTACGAAGTGCACGAAGCCGTGCTGCGCAGCCTGTTCAACGCGCTGTACGAGCAGAACGTGCTGCTCGAAGGCAGCATCCTGAAGGTCAGCATGGTGATCCCGGGCAAGGATGCGGACGACCAGGCCAGCGTCGAGGAAGTCGCCGACGCCACCGTGCGCGTGCTGAAGACCACCGTGCCGGCCACGCTGCCGGGCATCGTGTTCCTGTCCGGCGGCCAGACCGACGAGCAGTCCACCGCGCATCTCAATGCGATGAACCGCATGGGCCCGCACCCGTGGCCGCTGTCGTTCTCCTACGGCCGCGCCATGCAGCAGGCTGCGCTGAAGCTGTGGTCCAAGGACATGAAGGCGAACTACGGCGACGCCCAGAAGACCGTGCACGCCCGCGCCAAGGACAACGGCCTGGCTGCGCTGGGCCAGTGGAACGGCTGAGTTTCCGTTTCCATCGCGGACAAAAAAAGGCGCCCGCTGGGCGCCTTTTTTCTTGGACCGGATAAGCGAAGAGGGCGCCTGCCGGCGCCCTCCCGCCGTTACGCTCGCCTGTCCGAAGACATGCGACTTGCCTTACTCAGAAGCGGTATTCCGCGCTCACCGACACCATGTCGGTGCTCAGGTCCACCTTGTCCTTCTTCGCGTCGAAGTAGTCGTAGTTCAGACCGACGCTCATGTTGTTGCTGAAGTTATAGCCAAAGCCCGCACCGGCGTACCAGCTGGTGTCGTCCAGGCTCTTGCGGACCGGGTTGACGTCGTTGTTCAGGCCGTGGCCCTTCCAGCTGTACACGCCGGCACGCGCGCCGACGTACCAGTTCTGGTCGATGTTGAAGCGGCCGTTCACGCCGGCGGTCCAGCCGTGCAGCTGGGTCTTGCCCTTATCCACGACCGGGTTGCTGTTGAAGATGTTCTTCGGGTGGATGTTGCCCAGGTCGTTGTAGCCGACCTCGGCGCCCAGCGCGAAGTTGGGGGCCAGCGACCAGCGGTAGCCGCCGTTGAGGGCGTAGCCGGTGTCGTGGTCGTCGTACGGGCCCTTGTTGATCGAAGTGCGGCCCACATTGCCGTTGATGAACCAGCCGCCGTTGTCGGACGGCGCGTTCTGCGCGAAGGCAGGGGCGGCCATCAGGCCGGCGGTGGCGAAAGCGAGGGCGAGCAGCGTCTTCTTCATGGAGAGTCTCCTGTTATGGAAGTACGGCGGCGGCCGTTGGGGAAAGGGCCGGGCGCCGGGTGGCCGAGGGGTTCCCGGCTTCACGTCGCTTAGATGGGAACCGGGCTGGAAAGATTCAATACCGATTAGTTCAGTATTAAGCCAAAGTTAAGATTCATGGCTGAGTCCGGCCGCTTCAACTTATTGATCGGACAAGAAAACGGGCGCGCGAGGCGCCCGTTTTCAACCCGGCTTGCAGTGATCCAGATATCAGAAGCGGTATTCGCCGCTCAGCGACACGATGCCGGTGGACCGTTTCAGGCCCTGGGTGACTTCGCCGGTGGCGGTGTTCTTGATCTTGCCGGCGTTGGCGTGGAAGTAGTCGTAGTTCACGCCCAGGCTGACCTGCTCGGTGATGTCCCAGCCGGTTCCGAAGCCGCCGTACCAGCTGCCGCGGCCGGAGCGGCCGCCGTCGGTAAGGCCCAGATCCTGGCCGAGGCTGTTGTTGTAGTTGTTGCTGTTGTCGTTGGCGCGGAAGTAGCCGCCGTGGGCGCTGATGTACCACTGCGGCAGCAGATTGATGCGGCCGTTCACGCCGAGCAGCCAGCCGCGCAGGGCGTTGGTGGTGCTGCGCTGGTTGACGTCCTGCGAATTGAAGACGTTCTTCACCCGGTAGTTGCCGAGATCCGCATAGCCGGCCTCAAGGCCCAGGCCCAGGTCCTGGCCGGCCTTCCAGCGATAGCCGCCGAGCACGCCGTAACCGGTGCGACGGCCCTTTTCGCCCTTGAGGAAATTGAAACCGCTGCCGTTGCCGCTGCCGAAGCCGCCGGTATCGCTGCCGTTGGTGCGGCCCACGTTGGCGCCGATGAACCAGTTGCCGCTGCCGACCGGCTGGCTGGGCAGGTAGTTGCCGCCGGCCGGAGCCGGGCTGGAGGGGGTGGAAGTGCTGTCCTGAGCCAGGACGGGGGCGCCGATGATGCTGGCGCTGGTGAAAGCGAGGGCAAGTAGGGACTTCTTCATGGGGAATACTCCTCTTCTTCCTTTCTTGGGGAGCAATCGCCGGCCAGGGGGAAGGGGGAAAGCCTGCGATTGCACATGGCCTTGCCAGCCATGCCCTGGATTAGAGCCGCCCGGGACTGAAGGGTTTCCGTATTGCGATCGCATAAATTAAGGCCGAGTTAAGAGCGTTGGAACAGGGTGAAGCTGGCGACAGCTCTATGCGGATCGGCGACAATGCCCGTTTTTCGCCGCCGCCTTCCCTCCGGAGACCCCCCGATGACCACCCGCCGCGAACTCGCCAACGCCGTCCGCGCCTTAGCCATGGACGCCGTGGAGGCCGCCAAGTCCGGCCACCCGGGCATGCCCATGGGCATGGCCGACCTGGCCGAGGTGTTGTGGAACGACTTCCTGCGCCACAACCCGGCGAACCCGAAGTGGTTCAACCGCGACCGCTTCGTGCTGTCCAACGGCCACGGCTCGATGCTGCAGTACGCGCTGCTGCACCTCACCGGCTACGACCTGCCGATGGACGAGCTCAAGCATTTCCGCCAGTTGCACTCGAAGACGGCCGGCCATCCGGAAGCCAGCGAAACCCCCGGCGTGGAAACCACTACCGGTCCGCTCGGCCAGGGCCTGGCCAACGCGGTGGGCTTCGCGCTGGCGGAGAAGGTCCTCGCCGCGCACTTCAACCGTCCCGGCCACGAGATCGTCGACCACCGCACCTTCGTCTTCCTCGGCGACGGCTGCCTGATGGAAGGCATCTCGCATGAAGTGGCCTCGCTCGCCGGCACCTGGGGCCTGGGCAAGCTGGTCGCGGTGTACGACGACAACGGCATCTCCATCGACGGCGAAGTGCACGGCTGGTTCACCGACGACACGCCGAAGCGCTTCGAAGCCTACGGCTGGAACGTGATCCGCCACGTCGACGGCCACAACGCCGACGACATCAAGCGCGCGATCGAACAGGCCGTCGCGCAGTCCGACAAGCCCACGCTGATCTGCGCCAAGACCATCATCGGCTTCGGCGCCCCGCACAAGCAGGGCAAGGAAGAAAGCCACGGCGCGCCGCTGGGCAAGGACGAAATCGCCGCCGCGCGCGAGCAGCTGGGCTGGTCCTACGCGCCGTTCGAGATCCCCGCCGACATCTATGCCGGCTGGGATCACAAGGCCGCCGGCGCCGAGCGCGAGGAAGTCTGGAACGCCGCCTTCGACGCCTACGCCGCCGCACACCCGGAACTCGCCGCCGAGTTCAAGCGCCGCCTCGCCGGCCAGCTGCCGGCCGACTGGGCCGAGAAGTCGAACGCCTATGTGGCCAAGCTGCAGGCGGAAGGTCCGGAAGTGGCCACGCGCAAGGCTTCGCAGATGGCGCTGGACGCGTTCGGCCCGCTGCTGCCGGAACTGATCGGCGGCTCCGCAGACCTGGCCGGCTCCAACCTCACCAAGTGGAAGGGCAGCCTGGACGCCGGCAATGGCAACAGCGCCGACGGCAAGGGCAACTACGTGTACTACGGCGTGCGCGAGTTCGGCATGACCGCGATCGCCAACGGCCTGGCCCTGCATGGCGGCTTCATCCCGTACGACGCCACCTTCCTGGTGTTCTCCGATTACGCGCGCAACGCCGTGCGCATGAGTGCGCTGATCCCGGCGCACGCCATCCACGTCTACACCCACGACTCGATCGGCCTGGGCGAGGACGGCCCGACCCACCAGCCGGTGGAGCACCTGGCCAGCCTGCGCTACATCACGAACAACCAGCTGTGGCGCCCGTGCGACGCGGTGGAATCGGCCGTGTCCTGGAAGATGGCGATCGAGCGCAAGGGCGCGCCGTCCTGCCTGGTGTTCTCGCGCCAGAACCTCAAGCACCAGCAGCGCAGCGAGCAGCAGGTGGCGCAGATCGCGCGCGGCGGCTATGTGCTGTCCGATCCGCAGGACACCAAATTCAAGGCCATTCTGATCGCCACCGGCTCGGAAGTGGAGCTGGCGATGGAAGCCGCGCGCACCCTGGCGCAGCAGGACATCGCGGTGCGCGTGGTGTCGATGCCTTGCACCGAGCTGTTCGACGAGCAGCCGCTGGAATACCGCGAAGGCGTACTGCCGGGCTGGTGCCGCGCGCGCGTGGCGGTGGAAGCGGCGACCGCCGACTTCTGGCGCAAGTATGTGGGCCTGGACGGCGAGGTGGTCGGCATGACCACGTTCGGCGCCTCCGCGCCGGCGAACAAGCTGTTCGAGCATTTCGGGTTCACCGTGGCGCATGTGGTCGATGCGGTGAAGCGCACGATCCGCTGAGCGGCGCATGCGGTGGATTGAAAAAGCCGCGGCTTGCCGCGGCTTTTTCTTGTGCGTGATCAAGGCGCCGCGCCGGTCGTTGCACGCCGGCTAACACCTGTTGAGGAAATGGAAATTCCGTGCGGCGGCGGCCGTTCCTAGAGTGCGCAGCAACCCGGCACGACGCGCCGGGCACGCCACCCACCTCAAGGAATCGCCATGAATACCTTCAAGACGCTGTTCGCCGCCATCGCGCTCGGCGCCGCCGCGCAAGCCAGCGCGGGACAGCTGGAGCCTTCCACGCAGGCTTTCGTCGATGCGCTCGCCGCCAAGGGCGGCCAGCCGATCTACAAGCTGCCGGTCGCGCAGGCGCGGCAGGTGCTGGAGGATGCGCAGTCCGGCAACGTGGCCAAGCTGGCGGTGGACAAGCAGGAGATCAGCTTCGACGACGCCAAGGCGGGCAAGGTCTCGCTGACCATCATCCGTCCGCGCGGCGTCGATGGCACCCTGCCGGCGGTGCTGTACATCCACGGCGCCGGCTGGGTGCTGGGCAGCGAGAACACGCATGACCGCCTGGTGCGCCAGCTCGCCCACGGCGCACGCGCGGCGGTGGTGTTCGTCAACTATGCGCGTGCGCCGGAAGCGAAGTTCCCGGTGCAGGACGAGCAGGCCTACGCCGCCGCCCGCTGGGTGGTGGAGCACGGCAAGCAGCACGGCATCGACGGCAACAACATGGCGATCGCGGGCGACAGCGTCGGCGGCAACATGACCGCGGCGGTGACCCTGATGGCCAAGCAGCGCGGCGGTCCGAAGTTCGTCTACCAGGTGCTGTTCTATCCGGTCACCGACGCGAATTTCGATAACGGCTCGTACCGCGAATTCGCCAACGGCCCGTGGCTGACGCTGCCGGCGATGCAATGGTTCTGGAATGCCTATGTGCCGAACGAAGCCGCGCGCAAGAACCCGCTGGTCACGCCGCTCAACGCCACGCTGGAACAGCTCAAGGGTCTGCCGCCGGCGCTGGTGATCACCGACGACAACGACGTGCTGCGCGACGAAGGCGAGGCCTATGCGCACAAGCTGATGGATGCCGGCGTGGAGGTCACCGCGACCCGCTATCTCGGCACCATCCACGACTTCGTGATGCTCAACGCCCTGGGCGATACCCCGGCGGCCAGGGCCGCGGTGGAGCAGGCCGGCGGCAAGTTGCGCGCGGCGCTGTATCCGGCCAGGTAAGCAATCCGTTCGGGTGTCGGCGATGGCGCTCCGCGAGGGGCGTCATCGCCATGTCCACGCCATGGCGAAGCGTGCGAATTCGGCGGCCGCTGGATTCAACGGGCGATCGGCCAGGTGCACCAGGCTCACTTCGCGCTCGATCGTGCGATCGCTGAAAGGGCGCAGCTGGATGCCCGGTACCAGCGGCGAATACGCCGGCACGAAGGAAATGCCGAAGCCGCCGGCGACCATGGTCTGGATCCAGTCCTCGCGCTCGCTGCGGAAGGCGATCGGCAGCTCCACGCCGAGCTGGCGGATTTCGTCGAGCCAGAAGCCCTGGTATTCGCAGCTCTCGCGCAGCAGGTGCGGCTCCAGTGCCGCCTCGGCCAGCGGAACGCTCTCGCGTTCGGTAAACGGATGTCCGCTCGGCACGGCGATATGAAACGGTTCGCGATACAGTACATGGGTCTTGAAGCGCGTGTCGGCACCTTCGGCGAAGGCCATCACCGCCAGGTCCAGCGAGCCGGCGAGCAACTGTTCGGTGAGGTCGTCCACGCCGTTGTCGGCCAGCTGGATCTGGCACTGCGGCTGCGCCAGCCGGAACTCGCCGAGGAAGCCGAGGAAGCGCGCCGGCCCGATCGTGCACATCACGCCGATGCGCACCGGGGCATCATCGGCGTCCAGGAACTGCTTGCCGGCCGCGCGGGCCGCGGCCATGCCGTTGGCGATCTGTTCCAGGTGCGGCCGCATCAGCGCGCCGAACGGCGTGACCTGCACACCGTGCGTGTCGCGGATGAACAGCGCGGCACCCAGCTCGTCTTCCAGCTTGCGCAGGCCGCGCGAGAGCGCCGGTGTGGTGACAAAGCACTGCGCGGCGGCGCGGGTGAAGTTGAGGTTGCGATAGACCGCCAGGGCATAGCGAATTTCTTGGGCTTCCATCGAAGTCACCCGGCCAGGATGGCCCATGGTAGCGGCCGCAAGGCCGTGCGACGCCTCAGGCGGCGAGCAGTTCGGCCAGTTCGCCGGGCGTATGGGTCAGCGCGTGCGCGCCGGCCTGCTCCAGTTCCTCGCGGCTGCCGAAGCCCCACAGCACGCCGATGCCGCGCACCTGGTTGGCCACCGCGCCGTCGATGTCGAAGTGGCGGTCGCCGATCATCACGGTCTGCGCGGGATCCGCGCCGAAATCCGCCAGCGCCGCGGCGATCATCGAGGCCTTCTCGCTGTGCGGGCTGCGCGGATCCGGACCGTACAGCCGGGTGAACGCATCGGCGAACGCAAACGATTCGACGATCGGCGTCGCATGCCGCTGCGGCTTGCTGGTCACGATCGCAAGCGTATGGCCGGCATCGCGCAGGCGCTGGATCATCGCCTCGACGCCCGGGTACACGGTGTGCTCGCGCCAGCCGATCTGGTGGAAGCGCTGGTGGTAATGCTCCACCGCCGCCTCGACCAGGGCCGGATCGTGATCGAGCAGCGGCCCGAAGCTGTGCCGCAGCGGCGGGCCGATCCAGTGGCGCAGTTCCGCCGGCGCCGGCACGCCCAGTTGCTGGAAGGCGTGCCGCACGCAGCTGACGATGCCCAGTTCCGAATCGATCAGGGTGCCGTCGAGGTCGAACAGGCAGAGCATGCGGGCGCCGCTCACTTGGCTGCGCGGGCCTTGAGCGCGGCCACGGCCGGCAGCTCCTTGCCCTCCAGGAATTCCAGGAACGCGCCGCCGCCGGTCGAGATGTAGGAGACGTCCTTCTCGATGCCGTACTTCTCCACCGCGGCCAGCGTGTCGCCGCCGCCGGCGATGGAGAACGCGCCGGACGATGCGACCGCGCGCGCCAGCGTCTCGGTGCCCTTGCCGAAGGCGTCGAACTCGAACACACCGACCGGGCCGTTCCACACCACGGTGCCGGCCTTGGCGATCAGCGCGGCGTAGTTCTTCGCGGTCTGCGGGCCGATGTCCAGGATCATCTCGCCGTCCTTGACCTGGTCCACCGGCTTCACCGTGGCCGGCGCGTGCGCGGAGAACTCCGGCGCGACCACCACGTCCACCGGCATCGGCACCTCGGCGCCGCGGCGCTTGGCGTCGGCGATCACCTTCTTGGCGGCGTCGAGCAGGTCCGGTTCGTACAGCGAATTGCCGACGCCGTAACCGGCGGCGGCGATGAAGGTGTTGGCGATGCCGCCGCCGACGATCAGCTGGTCGACCTTGCCGATCAGGTTCTCCAGCAGGGTGAGCTTGGTGGAGACCTTGGAGCCGGCGACGATCGCCAGCAGCGGATGCGCCGGATGCTCCAGCGCCTTGCCCAGCGCGTCCAGCTCGGCCGACAGCAGCGGGCCGGCGGCGGCGACGGGGGCATACTTGATCGCGCCATGGGTGGAAGCCTGCGCGCGGTGCGCGGTGCCGAAGGCGTCCATCACGAAGATGTCGCACAGCGCCGCGTACTTCTTCGACAGGGCTTCGTCGTCCTTGCCCTCGCCGACGTTCATGCGGCAATTCTCCAGCACCACCACCTCGCCTTCGGCGACGTCCACGCCGCCGAGGTAGTCGGCGATCAGGCGTACCTGGGTGCCCAGCTTGTCGCCCAGCCATTTGGCCACCGGCGCCAGCGAGGATTCGGCGTCGAACTGGCCTTCCTTCGGACGGCCCAAGTGCGAGATCACCATCACGCGGGCGCCGGCATCGCGCGCGGCCCGGATGGTCGGCAGCGAGGCGTCCAGGCGCTGGGTGGAGGTGATCCGGCCGTCCTCGATCGGTACGTTCAGGTCTTCGCGGATCAGCACGCGCTTGCCGCGCAGATCAAGGTCGCTCATGCGGAGGAAGGACGACACGGCGCAACTCCTGGTTGGAAGTGAGTAATGAGGGCGCCCTGGCGAGCGCGAACCCCGTATTGTCCCGCCCGCCCGATGACGATGCAAACCGCGGCGCGGGTATCCTAGGCCGCCTTGAGACAGCCACAAGGAAGCAAGCCCATGACCTCGGACCTGGTGCTGTACGGCTACTGGCGCTCCAGCGCCGCCTACCGCGTACGCATCGCGCTGAACCTGAAGGGGCTGGCCTACGAGAGCCGTCCGGTGCACCTGGTGCGTGACGGCGGCGAGCAGCACCAGCAGGCCTACCGGGCACTCAATCCGCAGGAGCTGGTGCCGTGCCTGGTCGACGGCGCGCAGGTGCTGACGCAGTCCATGGCGATCATGGAATACCTGGACGAAACCCATCCGGCTCCGGCTTTGCTGCCGCCGGATGCGGCTGGCCGGGCGCGCGTGCGTTCGCTGGCGCAGCTGCTGGCCTGCGACGTGCACCCGCTGGGCAACCTGCGCGTGCTGCAGTACCTGGGCAACGAGCTGCATGCGGACGAAGCCGTGCGCGGCAGCTGGTCGCGGCATTGGATCGGCGAGGGCTTCCGCGCCTTGGAGGCGATGCTTGCGGGCAACGCGGCGACCGGGCGTTTCTGCCACGGCGACCAGCCGACCCTGGCCGATGCCTGCCTGGTGCCGCAGCACTACAACGCGCTGCGCTGGAAGCTGCCGATGGAGGAGTTTCCGACCATCCGGCGCGTCGTGGAGGCCTGCCAGGCGCTGGACGCCTTCAAGCGGGCCGTGCCGGAGGCACAGCCGGATGCGCCGGCAGTCGATTGAGCGGGAGTGGATTGATCGGGGAGAGTGGGCGGCAGGGCGGTACGCGCCCCGCCGCCTGGGGACTGCTTAGAAACCGAGCCCGTAAGGATCGTTGCCGACCAGCTCGGCATTGTCGGAGCCGCCGCCCTCGGACAGGCGGATCTTCAGCGCCAGGCCGTCGCGCGAGTCGGCCTTGGCCAGCGCCTCGTCCAGCTCGATGCGGCCTTCCTTGTACAGCCGGTACAGCGACTGGTCGAAGGTCTGCATGCCTTCCTGCAGGCTGCGGTCCATCGCCTCCTTCACCTCGTGGATCTGGCCGCGGCGGATCATGTCGCGGATGAACGGGGTGTTGAGCAGCACCTCGGTCGCCGGCAGGCGGCGGCCGTCCTTGCCGATCACCAGGCGCTGGCTGATCACCGCGCGCAGGTTCAGCGCGAGGTTCATCAGCACGTTCTTGTGCGCCGATTCCGGGAAGAAGTTGAGGATGCGCTCCAGCGTCTGGTCGGCGTTGTTCGAATGCAGCGTCGCCAGGCACAGGTGGCCGGTCTCGGAGAACGCGATGGCCGCTTCCATGGTGTCGGTGTCGCGGATCTCGCCGATCATGATCACGTCCGGCGCCTCGCGCATCGCGTTCTTCAGCGCCTCGTGATAGCTGTGCGTGTCCAGGCCGACCTCGCGCTGGTTCACGATCGACTTCTTGTGGCGGTGCAGGTATTCGATCGGATCCTCGATGGTGAGGATGTGGCCGGAGGTGTTCTGGTTGCGGTGGTCCAGCATCGCCGCCAGGGTGGTGGACTTGCCGGAGCCGGTGGCGCCGACCACCAGGATCAGGCCGCGCGGCTCCAGGATGAGGTCGCGGAAAATGCTCGGCAGCTGCAGCTGGTCGATGCTCGGGATCTCGCTCTTGATCGCGCGGATCACCATGCCCACTTCGCCGCGCTGCTTGAACACGTTGATGCGGAAACGGCCGGCTTCCTTCACCGCCAGCGCCATGTTGAGCTCGAGGTCGCGCTCGAACTGGGGCACCTGGCCTTCGTCCATCAGCGAGTAGGCGATCTTCTTCACCATGCCGCCGGGCAGGCCGGTATTGCCCAGCGGGTAGAGCTTGCCCTCCACCTTGATGTTCACGGGGGCGCCGGTCGTCAGGAACATGTCCGACGCGCCCTTGTCCACCATCAGCTTGAGGAAGTAACCAATATCCACTCGTGTCCCCTGAAATGACGCTCACGCGTTGCAAACAACGATTATGCCCGCCCACAATACGCTGCGACACTCTTAGAGGAATGAGTGATGGTCCACATCTTCCCCGCGCCGGATCGCCGCCAACATGGCGTCCGCACGGTACTTTCCACCCTGATCCTGGCCCTCGTGCTGGGCTCGCTCGGCGGCTGCGCCAGCGTGCCTCCGCCGGACGGGTCCATGAACCAGGCGCAGATGCAATTGCAGTACGCCCGTGACGCCGGGGCGGCCGATTACGCCCCGGTCGACCTGGATTTCGCCCAGAACAAGTTCCAGCAAGCCCAGGCCGCCATGGCCAGCCGCAAGTACGAGGACGCCGCCGCCCTGGCCGAAGAAGCCCAGGCCGACGCCGAACTGGCCCGCGCCAAGGCGCGGCTGGGCGCCGCCCGCGCCCAGATCCAGCGCAAGACCCAGGCCAACCGCGAGCTGCGCGAGCAGATCGAGCAGAACCTGAACGCGCAGGAAGAGGCCGCCCAGCAGGCTGCCCAGCAGCAACAGCGGCAGATGCAGGAACAGCAGCAGGGCCTGCCGGCGCAGGAGCAGACCCAGGACATGCCGGCGCCGTCGTCCTCCGTGCTGCAGCCGCTGCCGCAGGATGGCGGTTTCCAGACCCTGCCCCAGCAGCAGCCGCAGCCCCAGACCCAGACCAACGATCAGGGAGGCCACCCATGAGACCGCTGCGCATCACCCTGTCGGCGCTCGTCCTCGCCATCGCGGCCGTGGGTTCGGCCCAGGCCAAGGACGACATGGACGTGGCCCGCCTCAACAGCAGCCTGGACCAGCTCGCCCGCGACCCGGCCCTGAGCGGCTACGCCCAGGCCGAGCAGGCCCGCGCCCGCGACGCCATCGGCCGCCTGGCCCAGGCCCGCTCGCGCGACCGTGCCCAGGCGCTGTACATCGCCGAGCGGCGCGTGGACCTGGCCAAGGCCACGGCCCAGCTGCAGGAAGCCCAGTTGAAGGTCAACCAGCTCGACCGCGAGCACGACCAGATCCAGCTCGACGGCACCCGCCGCGAGGTGGAAGCGGCCCGCCGCGAACTGGATCGCCAGCGCATGCAGTACCAGATGGCCCAGGAAGAAGCCGCCCGCCTGCAGCAGGAGGGCGCCGCCGCCCAGGCCCAGGCCGTGCAGGCCCAGGCCCAGGCCGACCAGGCCAAGAAGCTGGCCGCCGCCCAGGCCAAGGTGGCCAACGCCGCCAAGCGCCAGGCGGATCTCGCCACCCAGGCGGCGAAGGCGATGCGCTCGCAGATGCAGGGCGATTCGGGCAAGTAAGCGTCGCTGCAGCCATGTACGAATGAAGCGCCCGGCGGTGATTCCGCCGGGCGTTTTCGTTTCCATCGAAAGCAATGGTTAACGCGAAAAAAAGCCTGCCGCGACGGTCTTTTCCAATGCGAACCGCGCTGTGATGCGCTTCTCCGCAACGCGCTTGCATGACCCAAAAGGCGGGAGTAGGGTCGAATACCCATGGGGCGCTCATGCACCATGGGTCACTGACCTGAATCATGCGCCTATCCCTCGATCACCCGATCACCTGCGTACCGGCAAGCCGGCGTGGGTCGTTGGCATGCGCATGGTTTACCACCGTTAGCGGGCGCACCGATCCCGCGCCCGCGGTTCTTCGCGAGGAGGTCGGATCATGTTCGAAAACCAGCAGCGTGACGATGTCGAAGCCTTGATGAAAGCCGACGCCGAGTTCCGTCGGTTGTACCAGCACCACAAGGAGCTCGACAGCAAGGTGCATGACGCCGAGATCGGCGTTCTTCCCATCGACGACATGACCCTCACGGGCATGAAGAAAGAAAAGCTCCACGCCAAGGAACGGTTGCAGCGCATGTGGGATGAACGCGCGCACAAGCATCGAACCGTCAACTAGCCTGCGGTTTCGCATTCAAGGATGCGGCCCCGGAGCCACCCCGCGAGGGAACGGCTGCCGGGGCCGCTCCGTTTCCAGGGGATGGGGTCGGCTCGGTATGATCGGCGGTCTGAGGCGGTCCGGTCCGGGCTGCCCGCAAGCCAACGCAGGAGCTTCCATGACGGTCCACCAGAGTGTCCTCGAACTGATCGGCCGCACCCCGATGGTGCGTGCGCAGCGCCTGGACGCGGGTCCCTGTGAGCTCTTCCTCAAGCTCGAAAGCGCCAACCCCGGCGGCTCGATCAAGGACCGCATCGGCCTGTCGATGATCGAAGGCGCCGAACGCGCCGGGAAGATCAAGCCGGGCGCCACCCTGGTCGAAGGCACCGCCGGCAACACCGGCCTGGGGCTGGCGCTGGTGGCGCAGCAGAAGGGCTATCGCCTGGTGCTGGTGGTGCCCGACAAGATGAGCCGCGAGAAGATCTTCAATCTCAAGGCGATGGGCGCCGAGGTGGTGCTGACCCGCTCCGACGTGGCCAAGGGCCACCCGGAGTACTACCAGGACATGGCCGAGCGCATCGCGCGCGAAACGCCCGGCGCCTACTTCATCAACCAGTTCGGCAATCCCGACAACCCGGCCGCGCATATCGCCACCACCGGCCCGGAAATCCTCGAGCAGATGGACGGGCGCGTCGACGCCATCGTGGTCGGCTGCGGCTCGTCCGGCACCATGAGCGGCCTGTCGCGCTATTTCGCCGAGCACTCGCCGGACACGGAAATCGTGCTGGCCGATCCGGTCGGCTCGATCCTCGCGCAGTACATCAACGAAGGCGTGCTCTCGACCAAGTCCGGCAGCTGGATGGTCGAAGGCATCGGCGAGGACTTCCTGCCCTCCATCAGCGATTTCAGCCGGGTCAGGAAGGCGTATGCGATCAGCGACAAGGAAAGCTTCCTCGCCGCACGCGAGTTGCTGGCGAAGGAAGGCGTGCTCGGCGGTTCGTCCACCGGCACCCTGCTGTCCGCCGCGCTGAAGTACTGCCGCGAACAGACCCAACCTAAGCGCGTGGTGACGCTGGTGTGCGACACCGGCAACAAGTACCTGTCGAAGATGTACAACGACTACTGGATGCTCGACAACGGCTTCATCGACCGCGAGCAGCACGGCGACCTGCGCGACCTGCTGCTGCGCCCGTTCACCCAGCGCGACACCGTGGTGGTCGGCCCCGGCGAGCTGCTCATGACCGCCTACACGCGCATGAAGCTGTACGACGTCTCGCAGCTGCCGGTGATGGACGGCAACAAGCTCGTCGGCATCCTCGACGAGTCGGATGTGCTGATGCATGTGCACGCGGACGAAAGCCGCTTCCGCGACCCGGTCTCCACCGCGATGATCAGCAACCTGCAGATCCTCGACATCCATGAATCGATCACCGCCCTGCTGCCGGTGTTCGAGCGCGGCCACGTAGCCATCGTGATGGACGGCGAGCAGTTCATGGGCCTGATCACCCGCATCGACCTGCTGAATTACCTACGCCGTAAGGTGCACTAGGCGCCAATTCATACTTGGCGGATGCTCGCCACCACGAAGCCGGCTGTCCGATGAACAGCCGGCCGACCGAGCGCACGAATTGAAGTGCGCAGGGTCCGTTGCGTCACGAAAGTTTGCTGAAATGGGTGGCCGACAAAGTCCCGGCCCGCGGAAGTCCGCTTCCGGTCCCCCTTTCTCCTCAAGAGGACTCTGCCCATGTGTGGAATCGTTGCCGCCACTGCCCAGCGTGACGTCGCCCCCCTGCTGATCGCCGGCCTGAAGGCGCTGGAATATCGCGGTTACGACTCGGCCGGCCTGGCCGTGCTGCAGGAAGGCGAGATCCGCCGCGTGCGCGAGAAGGGCAAGGTGCGCGAGATGGAATCGCAGTACCTGGCCGACCCGTTCCCCGGCGGCACCGGCATCGCGCATACGCGCTGGGCCACGCACGGCGTGCCGAACAAGGTCAACGCGCATCCGCATATCGCAGGCCACGTGGCGCTGGTGCACAACGGCATCATCGAGAACTACGCCTCGCTGCGCAGCGAGCTGGAATCGCGCGGCCACGCCTTCACTTCCGAGACGGACACCGAAGTGATGGCGGCGCTGATCGGCGAGCGCCTGGCTTCCGGCAAGTCGCTGCTCGATGCGGTCTCGTCGGTGGTGCACGAGCTGGAAGGCGCCTACGCCATCGCCGTGATCAGCGACAAGGAACCCGGCCGCGTGATCGGCGCCCGCCGCGGCGCGCCGCTGCTGGTCGGCGTGGGCATCGGCGAGAACTTCCTCGGCTCCGATGCGCAGGCGCTGATCCAGGTCACCAACCGGATGATCTACCTCGAAGAACACGACGTGGTGGAAATCACCCGCGACCGCGTGCGCATCTTCGGCCAGCACGGCGAGGCGGTCGAGCGCACCATCCACGAGAGCGAGCTGTCGACCGACGCGGTCGAGCGCGGCGAATACCGCCACTACATGCAGAAGGAAATCTTCGAGCAGCCGCGCGCCGTGGCCGACACGCTGGAAGCGCGCATCGGTCCGCACGGCGTGCTGCCGAATATCTTCGGCGTCAACGGCGACGAGCTGCTGGGCAAGACCAAGGGCCTGCATATCATCGCCTGCGGCACCAGCTATCACGCCGGCCTGGTCGCCAAGTACTGGATCGAGGACTACGCGCGCCTGCCGGTCAACGTGGAAGTGGCCAGCGAATACCGCTACCGCGAAGCGGTGGTGCCGGACGGCACGCTGTTCGTGGCGATCTCCCAGTCCGGCGAAACTGCCGACACCCTGGCCGCGATGCGCGAATCGCGCCGCCGCGGCTACCTCGGCACGCTGGCGATCTGCAACGTGCCGGAGTCCTCGGTGGTGCGCGAGGCGGACCTCAAGCTGATGACCCGCGCCGGTCCGGAAATCGGCGTCGCCTCCACCAAGGCCTTCACCACCCAGCTCGCCGCGCTCGGCCTGCTGGCGTTGCAGCTGGCGCGCCATCGCGGCCTGGACGATGCGCGCTATGCCGATCTCACTGCGCAGCTGCAGAGCCTGCCGAAGAAGATCGAGAAGGCGCTGGAGCTGGAGCCGCAGATCGTGGATCTCGCCGAGCATCTCATCCATCGCCAGCACGCGCTGTTCCTCGGGCGCGGCGCGCAGTACCCGGTGGCGATGGAGGGTGCGCTGAAGCTGAAGGAAATCTCGTACATCCACGCCGAGGCCTACGCCGCCGGTGAACTCAAGCACGGCCCGCTCGCGCTGGTGGACGAAGACATGCCGGTGATCGCGGTGGCGCCGAACGGCCCGCTGCTGGACAAGCTCAAGTCCAACCTGCAGGAAGTGCGCGCCCGCGGCGGCGAATTGCTGGTGTTCGCCGACGGCGCGGCCAGCATGGACGGCAATGCGGCGCGCGGTTCGATCCTGCGCATCGATGGCGGCGGCGATTTCATCGCGCCGGCGGTGTTTACGGTGCCGATGCAGCTGCTGGCGTATCACGTGGCGGTGTTGCGTGGTACGGATGTGGATCAGCCGCGTAATCTGGCGAAGTCCGTAACGGTGGAATGAAAGCCGGCTGCTGTTGCGACGCAGACCTATGATCGGCTGCTTGCATCAATAAGGTGAGCGCGTATCCGATCTGCAAAAAAAAGCCGCGCATCAGCGCGGCTTTTTTGTCGAGGCGGGACGGTGCGCTCAGGATCTCCCGTACACATCCTCCAGTCGCACGATATCGTCCTCCCCCAGATAGCTTCCCGACTGCACCTCGATGATCTCCAGCGGCACCTTCCCCGGATTGCGCAGGCGATGCACGCTGCCCAGCGGGATATAGGTGCTCTGGTTCTCGCCGAGCAGGAATACCTTGTCGTCGCAGGTCACTTCGGCCGTGCCGGACACCACGATCCAATGCTCCGCGCGGTGATGATGCTTCTGCAGGCTGAGTGCTGCGCCGGGCTTGACGACGATGCGCTTGACCTGGAAGCGGTCGGCCGATTCTAGCGAGTCATAGCTGCCCCAGGGCCGGCGCACGACACGATGCAGCGAATGCTCGGTACGCCCCGCGGCCTTGAGCTCATCCACCACGCGCTTGACGTCCTGCGCCGCATCGCGATGCGCGACCAGGGTGGCGTCCGGCGTGGTGACCACGATCAGGTCGTCCACGCCGACGGTGGCCAGCAGATGCCGGTCGTGCGAACGCAGCAGCGAGCGATGCGTCTTGATCGCGATGGTGTCGCCTTCGCGCAGGTTGTCCTGCGCATCGCGCACGCCGGCCAGCCACAGCGCGGACCAGGAGCCGATGTCGCTCCACGCGCAGGAGACGGGGATGACCGCGGCGTGGCGGGTCTTTTCCATCACGGCGTAGTCGATCGAGTTCTCCGGCACCTGCGCGAACGCATCGGCGTCGACGCGCACGAAATCCAGGTCGGCCTTGGCGGAGGCATGCGCGGCGCGGACGGCCTGCAGCATCGCCGGCGCATGCGCGGCCAGCTCGTCCAGGAAGCGCGCCGCCTTGAACAGGAACATGCCGGAGTTCCAGTCGTAGCCGCCGTGCTCGATGTAGCCCTGGGCCGTCTCCAGCGCGGGCTTCTCGACGAACTCGGCCACCTTGTAGGCGTGGCCGCCGATGGCATCGCCGCGGCGGATATAGCCGAAGCCAGTCTCCGGGCGGTCAGGGCGGATGCCGAAGGTGACCAGCCAGTTGTCGCGCGCCGCGGGCAGGGCCTGCTCGACGGCGTCGCGGAAGCTGTCCTCGTCGCCGATCAGATGATCCGCCGGCAGCACCAGCAGCAGCGCCTCCGGATCCTGCCCGACCGCCTGCAAGGCGCCCAGCGCGATCGCCGGCGCGGTATTGCGCGGCAGCGGCTCGAGCACGATGGTCGCATCCTGGATGCCCGATTCGAGCAGCTGCTCGGCGACCAGGAAGCGGTGATCCTCGCTGGCCACCACGATGGGCGAGGCCACGTCGGGCAGCAGGCGGGTGCGCGCGACGGTCTGCTGGAACAAGGTGCCCTGGCCCATCAGCGAGAGGAACTGCTTGGGCAGGTTCTTGCGCGAGACCGGCCACAGGCGGGTGCCGCTGCCACCGCTGAGGACGAGAGGGATCAACATGTTTGCGTTCCCTTTGCGGCAAGCGCCTCGAGCACGTCGTCGAGGCCGGCTTGCCAGGATGGCAGGTGGATGTGGAAGGTCTGTTCGAAACCGCGGTTGTCGAGGACCGAATAATGCGGTCGACGCGCGGGCGTGGGGAAGTCGGCCGTGCCGATGGGGCTGACCTCGGGCTGCTTTTCCAGCAGGCCCAGCGCATGGGCGCGGGCCATGATGGCCGAGGCGAAGCCGTGCCAGGTGGTGCTGCCGCCGGCCACCAGATGATGGATGCCTTGCAGGCCCGGGCGCGTTGCGGCGTCAGCCTCCAGCCATTGGCTGAGCGCGGCGACGCTGCCGTCGGCAATGAGGCTGGTCGTGGTCGGCGCGCCATGCTGGTCGGCGACCACGCGCAGCTCGTCGCGCTCGGCGCCGAGCCGCAGCATGGTGCGCAGGAAGTTGTGTCCGACCGGCGCGTAGACCCAGGCCGTGCGCAGGATCAGATGCGCGGCGCCGCTTTGCTGCAGCGCCTGCTCTCCGGCCAGCTTGCTGCGGCCATAGGCGCCGATCGGCGCGGTGGCGTCGCCGGGCCGGTAGGGTGTCGCCGATTCGCCGTCGAAGACATAGTCGGTCGAGTAATGCAGGACCAGCGCGTCATGCGCCTGCGCCCAGGTACCCATGACACCCGGCGCCTCGCCGTTGATGCGCGTAGCCAGGGCTTCTTCCGTCTCGGCGCGATCCACCGCGGTGTAGGCCGCGGCATTGATCACGACATCGGGCTGCACCTTATTGAGCAGAGCCTTCAGTCCTGCGAGGTCCGAAAGATCGGCAATCTCGCCGTTGCCACCGTCCGCCAGCTTGCCATCGCGCGTAGCGACGACCACGCTGCCTAGCGCGCGCAGCCCGGCATGGCCGGCCAGCGTCTGGCCCAGTTGTCCGTTGCCGCCGAGCAGCAGGATCTTCAACGCGGCAGCTCCGGCAGGCGATGCTCGGGAACGTCCTTGAGCAGCGGCGCCTTGAGGTCCTTGTCGGACAGCTGCGGCTCGGCGATCGGCCAGTCGATGCCGATGGCCGGATCGTTCCACAGCACGCCGGCATCGGCTTTGGCGTCGTACAGCGCGGTGCACTGGTAGCTGAAGGTGGCGTAGTCGCTCACCACGCAGAAGCCGTGCGCGAAGCCTTCGGGAATCCACATGTGCCGCTTGTTCTCGGCGGTGAGCATGGCGCCGAACCACTGGCCGAAATGCGGCGAGCCGCGGCGGATGTCCACGGCGACGTCGAACACCTCGCCCTCCAGCACGCTGACGAACTTGCCCTGCGGATGGGGCCACTGGTAGTGCAGGCCGCGCAGCACGCCTTTGGCCGAGCGCGAGACGTTGGATTGCACGAAGCGCGCGTCGATGCCGGCGTCGCGGAAGCGTGCCTCGTTGTAGCTTTCATAGAAGAAGCCGCGCGCGTCGCCGAACACCTGCGGTTCGATCACCAGCACGCCGGGCAGGGCGGTCTCGATCACTTTCATCGGATATGGCCCTGCGTGACCAGCCGTTGCAGATACTGGCCGTAGCCGGTCTTGGCCAGCGGCGTCGCGGCGCGCAGCACCTGCTCGGCGTCGATCCAGCCGTTGATGAAGGCGATTTCCTCGGGGCAGCACACTTTCAGGCCCTGACGGTTCTCGATGGTCTCGATGTAATTGCCCGCTTCCATCAGCGACTCGTGCGTGCCGGTGTCCAGCCAGGCAAAGCCGCGGCCGAGCTGTTCCAGGTGCAGGGAGTTGTCCTGCAGGTACACGCGGTTGAGATCGGTGATTTCCAGCTCGCCGCGCGCGGAAGGCTTGAGGCTGGCCGCGTAGTCGCACACGCGGTTGTCGTAGAAATACAGGCCGGTCACTGCGTAGCTGGACTTCGGCTGCGCAGGCTTCTCTTCCAGTCCGATCACGCGGCCGCTGCTGTCGAATTCGGCCACGCCGTAGCGCTCCGGATCGCGCACCCAGTAGCCGAACACGGTGGCGCCATGTTCGCGCGAGGAGGCACGCTTCAAGCGTTCGGTGAGGCCGACGCCATAGAAGATGTTGTCGCCCAGTACCAGGCAGCTCGGATCGTTGCCGATGAACTCGCGGCCGATCAGGAAGGCCTGCGCCAGGCCGTCCGGCGAGGGCTGCACCGCATAGCGGATGTCGATGCCCCACTGCGAGCCGTCGCCGAGCAGGCGCTCGAACAGCGGCTGCTCGTGCGGCGTGTTGATCACCAGGATCTCGCGCACGCCGGCCAGCATCAGCGTGGCCAGCGGGTAGTAGATCATCGGCTTGTCGTAGACCGGCAGCAGCTGCTTGCTGACCGCCTGGGTGATCGGATACAGGCGCGTGCCCGATCCGCCGGCGAGGATGATGCCTTTACGTGTGCTCATTGGCCCAGTCGCTCCATACGGTAACTGCCGTCAAGGACCCGCTGCACCCAGGCCTGGTTGTCCAGATACCAGTGCACCGTCTGCGCGATGCCGGATTCGAAGGTCTGCGACGGCGTCCAGCCCAGCTCGCGCTGCAGCTTGCTGGCGTCGATGGCGTAGCGGCGGTCGTGGCCGGGGCGGTCCTTGACGAAGGTGATCAGCGCCTCGCGCCGGCGGCCGTCGGCCAGCGGATGGCGTTCGTCGAGCAGGGCGCAGATGGCTTTCACCACGGTGAGGTTCTCGCGCTCGGCATTGCCGCCGACGTTATACGTCTCGCCCACCTGGCCCGCTTCGAGCACGCGCGCGATGGCGCTGCAGTGATCGCCGACGAACAGCCAGTCGCGGATGTTCATGCCGTCGCCGTAGACCGGCAGCGGCTCGCCGGCCAGCGCCTTCTGGATCACCAGCGGGATCAGCTTCTCGGGGAACTGGTACGGGCCGTAGTTGTTGGAGCAGTTGGTGGTGAGCACCGGCAGGCCGTAGGTGTGGTGGAACGCGCGCACCAGATGATCGGAGGCCGCCTTCGAGGCGGAGTACGGCGAGTTTGGCGCGTACGGCGTCTGCTCGGTGAACTTGCCTTCGCTGCCGAGCGAGCCGTAGACCTCGTCGGTGGACACGTGCAGGAAGCGGAAGCTCTGCGCCGCGCCGCCTTCGAGCGACTTCCAGTAATCGCGCGCCGCTTCGAGCAGGGCCAGGGTGCCGACCACGTTGGTTTCGACGAAGGCGGCCGGTCCGTCGATGGAGCGGTCCACATGGGATTCCGCGGCGAAGTTCACGATCGCGGACGGGCGATGGGTGGCGAGCAGCCTGGCGATCAGTTCGCGGTCGCCGATGTCGCCCTGCACGAATACATGCAGCGGGTTGTCCTGCAGCGAAGCCAGCGTGTCGAGGTTGCCCGCGTAGGTGAGCTTGTCCAGGTTGACGACCTTTCTGCCCTCGGCGATCGCGCGCAAGACGAAGTTGGCGCCGATAAAGCCCGCGCCACCCGTAACCAGAAGGGGCGAGGATCCGGGAAGAGGACTGCTCATATCGATTAGGTCCGTAGCTGGGGGAGGGAAGGGGGAGTGGCGGGCAGCACGGCGCCCGCATGCATCCTTTCAATGATGCCTGCACGAAACCCAGTTACCAAGCTTCGGGTGCCGCGGAATGCGAGCCCGGTCAGGTCGCATCTGCCGCGGATTCAGCTGCGGGTCGCGGTTGTGTACGCCGGGAGAGGCACGGCTTACGCGGCGCGGGTTGTCGCGGTGGCGCGATCGAGCAGGGCGCAGGCGTGGTGGTAAAGGGCCAGGTCGAGCGCATTGCTCGCCATGAAGCGTGCGTGCAGGTCGCTGCCCAGCAGGGCTTCGAGTTGATCGAGCTGCGTTGCCGGCGTGGTGCGCTCGATCGGCGACACGTTTTCGCAGTCGTAGGCCAGTTCCAGGCCAGGCAGCAGCGGCGCATAAAGCGCCTGATAGGCGTCGATCGAGCGCTCGTACTGTTCGACCACGCCAGCCATGCCCCAGCCGTCCAGCAGCGCGCAGGCCTCGGCGAGATCGGCCTCGTTGGCGCAGGCATCCAGGATGTGGCCGCAGCGCCACGAAGCGCTCGACAGGTGCACCACCTGGTAATCGCGGATCACGATGCTGCCCGGTTCTTCGCGCAGGGCCCAGCGGATGTAGTCGGCGAAACCGTTGTTGATGGCGGCTTCGGCGAAGGGTTGCTGCGGATCGCGGCGGGTGAACAGGTAGACCGAATAGGCGCGCAGCAAGGGATGGCGGATGAAGACGACAGGCAGGCTGTCGTCGAAGGGCAGCGGCGGTCGTGCGAGGTGGCTGGAGATCGCCCGGTAGCCAGGGTTGGCGAGCATGAACCGCCGCAGCTGCTCGGCGCTCTGGATGTCATGGGCGTGCTGGCCTTCGAAACTGCCCCAGCGTTCGCCGAAGCTGCGGCGGAGGCTGGCGTCCACGCTGGATCCGGCGTTCTTAAAGATGTGGTAGTGAATGAGAGTGGTTACTCGGGTCATATTCGTAAGCTCCGTGAAATTTTTATCAATTTCATCGGGGCAAAACGCTGAGCCCGTGACGGGGTTGTCAAGGAAATTTGGTTTTAAACCATCGTTTGATTTTCCATTGTCAGGATGACGATCTCGAACGTCTTAAGCCTCTCAGGCATGAACGCCTGTCGCGCGGACATTCGGTGGAATGCGGCCAGGCAGGTAAGATGCGCGTTTGTCCCGAGCTGGAGCAGGTTCGCTACGTATGGCCAAGTCGAAGAAGAGCGCGGTAGGGCAGTCCTCCCTGGGATTGGGGACCTTGGCCATTCATGCGGGCCAGTCGCCCGACCCGACCACCGGGGCGATCATGACCCCGATCTACGCGACTTCGACCTACGTCCAGGAAAGCCCCGGCAAGCACAAGGGCTACGAGTACTCGCGCACCCAGAACCCGACCCGCATGGCCTATGAGGCCTGCGTGGCGGCGCTGGAGGGCGGCGTGGCCGGCTTTGCGTTCGGCTCGGGCCTGGCCGCGGCCGCCACGGTGCTGGACCTGCTCGACTCGGGCAGCCACGTGATCGCGATGGACGACCTGTACGGCGGCAGCTACCGCCTGTTCGAGCGCGTGCGCCGCCGCTCGGCCGGCCTGGATTTCACCTTTGTCGACTTGAACGACGCCCAGGCGCTGAAGGCCGCGCTGAAGCCCAACACCAAAATGATCTGGGCCGAGACGCCCACCAATCCGATGCTCAAGCTGGTCGACCTGGCCAAGGTCGCGGCGTTTGCGAAGAAGCACGGCCTGATCCTGGTGGTGGACAACACCTTCTGCTCGCCGATGATCCAGCGGCCGTTCGAATCCGGCGCGGACCTGGTGCTGCACTCGGCCACCAAGTACCTCAACGGCCATTCGGACATGGTCGGCGGCATCGTGGTGGCGCGCGAGCAGGAACTGGCCGAGCGCATGGGCTTCCTGCAGAACTCGGTCGGCGCCGTGGCCGGCCCGTTCGACTCCTTCCTGGCCATGCGCGGCCTGAAGACCCTGCACCTGCGCATGAAGGCCCATTGCGAGAGCGCGCTCGAACTGGCGCAGTGGCTGGAAAAGCACCCGGAAGTGGAGCGGGTGATCTATCCCGGCCTCAGGAGCCATCCGCAGCACGCCCTGGCGCGGCGCCAGATGCACGGCTTCGGCGGCATCATCAGCATCGAAGTGAAGGGCGGCCTGCGCAAGGCGCGCCGCATGCTGGAGCGCTGCCACCTGTTCGCCCTGGCCGAGTCGCTGGGCGGCGTGGAGAGCCTGATCGAGCATCCGGCGATCATGACCCACGCCTCGGTACCGCCGGCCAATCGCAAGCGCCTGGGCATCAGCGATTCGCTGATCCGGCTTTCGGTGGGCGTCGAGGATATCGCCGATCTCCGCAGCGAGCTGGCGGAAGCCCTGCGCTGAAGACGGCTACAAGGTGGGCGGGGCGCGCGCCGGCTGGCGCCGCCTTCGCCATGGATGCACTTATCGGGTCCACTGTCAGCGCATGATTTCGAAGTACAGCCTTATCGATCCCCTGTCGCCTTACCGGGCGCTGCAACGCCATTACCACCTGGTGGTGCAGATGGCGCGCCGCGATGTGATCGGCCGCTATCGCGGCTCGTTCATCGGGCTGCTGTGGTCCTTCTTCAATCCCCTGCTGATGCTCGGGGTGTACACCTTCGTGTTCGGCTTCGTGTTCAAGTCGCGCTGGACGGGGCAGGGCGGCGGGCATTTCGAGTTCGCGGTGATCCTGTTCGCCGGCCTGAACATCAATACGCTGTTCCAGGAATGCGCCACGCGCGCGCCGACGCTGATCATCGAGAACCGCAACTTCGTCAAGCGCATCGTGTTCCCGCTGGAGACGTTGTCGTGGAGCACGCTGGGCTCGGCGCTGTTCCACCTGCTGATCTCCACCATCGTGCTGCTGGCGTTCTCGCTGGTGATCCGCGGCTACGTGCCGTGGACGGTCGTGTATTTCCCGATCGTGGTGCTGGTATTCATGCCGTTCATGGCCGGCCTGACCTGGGTGCTGTCCTCGCTGGGCGTGTTCATGCGCGACCTCAAGCACGCGATGGGCATCATCACGGTGATGATGATGTTCCTGGCGCCGATCTTCTATTCGAAGGAAATGATCCCCGAGCGCTATCGCCAGCTGCTCTATCTCAATCCGCTCACGGTCATCGTGGAAGCCTCGCGCGACGTGTTGATCTGGGGGCACGCGCCGAACTGGCTGCACCTGGGCGCCTATACCGTCGCCGCCTGCCTGTTCGCCTGGCTGGCCTTCGCGTGGTTCGAGAAGACCAGGAAGGGGTTTGCCGATGTCCTCTGAAGCGATGATCTCGGTCGAGGCGCTCGGCAAGAAATACGACATCTACGCGCAGCCGCTGGACCGCCTCAAGCAGATGGTGCTGCCGCGCGTCGGCCGGATGATGGGCCGCCATGGCCTCACCTACCACAAGGAATTCTGGGCGCTGCGCGACGTCAGCTTCAGCGTGCGCCGCGGCGAGACGGTGGGCATCATCGGGCGCAACGGCTCGGGCAAGTCCACCCTGCTGCAGATGGTCTGCGGCACCTTGCATCCCACCGAGGGCGAGGTGCGCACGCAGGGCCGCATTGCGGCGCTGCTGGAGCTGGGTGCGGGGTTCAATCCCGAGTTCACCGGCGAAGAGAACGTCTACCTCAGCGGCCTGCTGTACGGCATTCCCGAGGTCGAGCTGCGCAAGCGCTTCGATTCGATCCTGGCCTTCGCCGATATCGGCGACTTCATCCGCCAGCCGGTGAAGACCTATTCCAGCGGCATGTACGTACGCCTGGCATTCTCCATCGCCGCGCATGTGGATGCCGACGTGCTGATCATCGACGAGGCGCTCAGCGTCGGCGACGTGCGCTTCACCCAGAAATGCATGCGCTTCCTGCGCGAATTCCAGAAGAACGGCACCTTGCTGTTCGTCAGCCACGACACCGGCGCCGTCACCAACCTGTGCGACCGCGCGGTATGGCTGGACCGCGGCAAGCTGGTGATGGACGGCGTGACGCGCGACGTGGTGGAGGCCTACCTGGCCGCGCAGCACGCGGCCGATCGCGCCGGCACGGGCGATGCGGTGACCATCCATGCGGCAAAGAACGACGACGAATCCAGCAAGCGGCGCGCCATCGTGGAAGCACCGGCCCAGGATGCGATCGACTGCCGCCAGGATGCTCCGGACGGCGCGAGACCTGGACATTTCGTGAAGGTTTTCCAGTTCGATCCCGATAATGTCGGCAGCGCTTTCGGCGCCGGCCATGCGGAGATCGTCGCGGTGAACCTGCGCGATACCAACGGCGTTCCGGCACAGATTCTCTATGGCGGCGAGCTGGTCGACCTGACCATCGACGCGCGCGCCAGCGTTTCCATCGAAGGCCCCATCCTTGGCTTCTACGTGAAGGACCGCCTGGGCCAGCGACTGTTCGGCGACAACACGTATATGCCCTATCAAAACCGGCCGGTGAAACTGGAAGCCAACACCGGCGTGCGCGCCGTGTTCCGCTTCCGCATGCCGATCCTGCCGACCGGCGACTACTCCATCGATGTCGCGCTGGCCACCGGCTCGCAGGACGACCACACGCAGCAGCACTGGATCCATGACGCCCTGGCGTTCCGCGCCAGCGAGAGCACCATGCGCCATGGCCTGGTAGGCATTCCCATGCTTTCCATCGAGCTGCAGCCGACGGGAGGACGCTGATGGAATTCACCGGCGAACGCTTCGTTCCCACCGAAGCCGGCGAGATCCGCCACGAGCATCTGCACCGCTATGCCTGGTGCCGCGCGCTGGCGCGCGGCAAGGCCGTGCTGGATATCGCCTGCGGCGAAGGCTACGGCAGCGCCATGCTGGCGCAGACCGCGGCGTCGGTGATCGGCATCGACATCTCCGACGAGGCCGTGGCGCATGCGGCGCATACCTATGCGGGCATCGCCAACCTGAACTACCGGCAGGGCGATGCGGCGGTCATTCCGCTGCCGGACGACGCGGTCGACATGGTGGTGTCGTTCGAGACCATCGAACATCACGACCGCCACCAGGAAATGATCGACGAGATCCGCCGCGTGCTGCGTCCCGGCGGCGTGCTGGTGCTGTCCTCGCCCAATCGGCCGGTGTATTCGGACAAGGCTGGCCACCACAACGAGTTCCACGTCAAGGAACTCGATTTCCAGGAACTCGACGACCTGCTGCGCACGCGCTTTCCCAAGGTGCGCTACTACGGCCAGCGCCTGGCGGTCGGCTCGGCGCTGGCGCCGATGGCGATCGAGGACACCGGCGCCGACATGCAGGCCTTTACCGACACCGGCGACGAAGTGCTCGAGCGTTCGGTGCGCCTGATCGATCCGGTCTACTTCGTGGCGGTCGCGACCGACGGGCAGACCGAGCTGCCGAAGCTGCCGCCGGCGGTGTTCTTCTCCGAGTCCGAAGACCTCTACAACCACCACCATGACGTGGCGAAGTGGGCGCAGGGTATCGACGCCGAACTCACCGAAGTGCGCGGCAGGTACGGTGCCCTGGTCGAGGAGCACGAGGGCGTGGCGAAGTGGGCGCAGAGCCTGGATCGCGAGCTGGAGGGGCTGAAGCGACGCGAGGTGCGGGTCACCGAGATCGAGCGCAAGCTCGACCGCCTCGGCAGCCAGCTGCTGGGTGAGGAGTTCCTGGAAAGCCCGACGGCTGCCTCCGCGCGGCGCGACGATACCGTGGTCGGCGCCCTGGTCCACGAAGTCAGCGAATTTCACCAGGAGAACCGTCTGCTGCGCGAGCGGCTGGAGCATGCGCAGGCGCGGATCGAGGGCCTGCGGGCTCTCATCGACAAGCACGAGCTGTTCGCCCGCCACGCGCGCGAGCGCGTCCAGGAGTTGACCGAAAGCGAGCGCCGGTTGCGCGCGTCCTTCGACACGGTGGTGTCGTCGCGCTCCTGGAAGCTCACCAAGCCGGTCCGCTTCATGGGGCGCCTGCTGCGCGGCGACTGGGCGACCGCCGCCGAATCCGTGCGGCACAACGCCCTGGTGCGCTCGGCCGCGCTGGCGCCGGTGCGCAAGCTGGTCAGGAAGCATCTGCTCAAGACCGGCCAGGTGCAGCCGGCGGTGGTGGCGGAGCCGGACGAGACGCCGGCGGAGATCGTCGCCAAGCTGGCTTTCCCCGAATACGCCAACCCCAAGGTCAGCGTGATCATTCCCGCCTACGGCCGGCTCGATCACACCGCGGCCTGCCTGCGCTCGATCATGCAGCACATGCCGAAGGACGCGATCGAGATCATCGTGGCCGAGGATGCCTCCGGCGACGAGGAGATCCACCTGCTCGCCCAGGTGCCCGGGCTGCGCTACGAGGTCAATCCGCAGAACCTGGGCTTCATCCGCTCCTGCAATCGCGCGGCCAGCCTGGCGCGCGGCGAGTACGTCTACTTCCTCAACAACGACACTCGCGTCATGCCCGGCTGGCTCGACGGCCTGTTCGACGTGTTCCATCGTTTCGACGATTGCGGCATGGTCGGTTCCAAGCTGGTCTATCCGGACGGCCGCCTGCAGGAAGCCGGCGGCATCATCTGGGACGATGCCTCCGGCTGGAATTTCGGGCGCCTGTCCGACCCGACGCTGCCGGAGTTCAATTACGTGCGCGAAGTCGATTACTGCTCCGGCGCATCGCTGCTGATCAAGGCGGCGCTGTTCCGGCAGCTGGGCGGCTTCGACGAGCTGTATGTGCCAGCCTATTGCGAGGACTCGGACCTGGCCTTCAAGGTCCGCGCGGCCGGCCTCAAGGTGTACTACACGCCGTTCTCCACCGTCGTGCACTACGAAGGCATCTCGCACGGCACCGACGAGACCGCCGGCATCAAGGCCTACCAGGTCGAGAACCAGAAGAAATTCGCCGAGCGCTGGCGCGAGGTGCTCGAGCGCGACCACTATCCGAATGCCCGCAACGTGTTCCGCGCGCGCGAGCGCTCCAAGGACAAGCCGGTGGTGCTGGTCATCGACCACTACGTGCCGCAGATGGATCGCGACGCCGGCTCGCGCACCATGTTCCAGTTCATCAAGCAGCTGTGCGCGCTGGGCTGCTCGGTCAAGCTGTGGCCGGAAAATCTTTGGCGCGATCCGACCTATACGCCGTTGTTGCAGGAGATGGGCGTGGAGGTGGTCTTCGGCGCCGACTGGGGCGGCGGCTTCGAGCGTTACGTGCAGGAAGCCCAGGGCCAGATCGATCGCGTCCTGCTCAGCCGGCCGCATGTCGCCGGCAAGTTCATCCGCGCCATCAAGAAGCATCTGCCGGACGCGCGCATCGCCTACTACGGCCATGACCTGCACTTCGCCCGGCTGCGCCAGCGCTACGAGCTGACCCACGAACCGAAGTACCTGGACGAAGCACGCGAGATGGAGGCCGATGAGCGCGCGCTGTGGCGCAAGAGCGACATCGTGCTGTATCCCTCCAGCGACGAGGCGGACGTCGTGCGCCAGCTGGAGCCGGGCGTCGATGCGCGCGCGATCCAGGCCTATGCCTACGAAAGTTTCCCCACCGACGGCCTTGCACCGGAGCGGCGCGCGGGCCTGCTATTCGTCGCCGGCTTCGGCCATCCGCCGAACGAGGATGCCGCGGTGTGGCTGGTCGAGGATATCCTGCCGAAGATCCGCGCCCGCGTGCCCGAGGTGACGCTGTACCTGGTCGGCTCCAATCCGACCGCGCGCGTGGAGGCGCTGTCCAGCGCCGGCGTGGTCGTCACCGGTTTCGTGGACGATGCGGCGCTGCAGGATTTCTACGCGCGCAGCCGCGTCGCCGTGGTGCCGCTGCGCTTCGGCGCAGGCGTGAAGTCGAAGGTGGTGGAAGCCTTGCAGCAGGGCCTGCCGCTGGTGACCACCGCGGTGGGCGCCCAGGGCCTGGCCGGGCTGGAGCAGGTGGCGAAGGTCGCGGACGACGCGGATGCCATCGCTGCCGCGGTGGCGGACCTGCTGACCGGTGCCGACGAATGGAGCAGCCTGTCGGCCGCGGGCACCCGCTACGCGCAAGCGCATTTCTCAACCGGCTCTCTGCGTAGAGCTCTCGCCGACGCCCTGGAATTGAAGAGTCTTTCATGATCGTCCGATCGCGCGCCCCCTTGCGTCTTGGCCTGGCCGGCGGCGGCACCGACGTGTCGCCGTACTGCGACATCTACGGCGGCCATGTGATGAACGCCACCATCGACAAGCACGCCTTCGCCATCCTCTCCGAGCCCGAATCCGGCCAGCGCGAGTTCTGCGCGATCGACGTCGGCGTGTCCGAAGTGCTCGGCGGCGACGAGGCGCTGGTGCCGGATGGTCCGCTCAAGCTGCTGAAGGGCGTCTACGCGCGCATCTGCAACGAGTTCCTCGGCGGCGAGCCGCGTCCGCTGAAGGTGCAGACGTTCTCGGACGCGCCGCCGGGCTCGGGCCTGGGTTCGTCCTCGACCATGGTGGTGGCGCTGGTGCAGGCCTTCGCCGAATACTTCGCGCTGCCGCTGGGCGAGTACGAAGTGGCCCATCTCGCCTACGACATCGAGCGCAAGGACCTGGGGCTGGCCGGCGGCAAGCAGGATCAGTACGCGGCGGCGTTCGGCGGCTTCAACTTCATGGAGTTCTACAAGGACGACCGCGTCATCGTGAACCCGCTGCGCATCAAGGACTGGGTGTGGTCGGAGCTGGAAGCCTCGCTGGTGCTGTACTTCACCGGTGTCTCGCGCGCCTCGGCCGACATCATCGACCAGCAGTCGCGCAATGTGGTCGAAGGCAATCGCAGCTCGATCGACGCCATGCACAGCCTCAAGCAGGAGGCCGTGCAGATGAAGGAATGCGTGCTGCGCGGCGACCTCCAGGGCCTGGCGCGCACGCTGCAGGCCGGCTGGGAAGCGAAGAAGAACATGGCCAGCTCGATCAGCAACCCGGTGATCGAGCAGGTGGAGCGCGTGGCTTTCGCCAATGGCGCCCACGCGGCCAAGGTATCGGGCGCGGGCGGCGGCGGCTTCATGATGTTCATGTGCAGCCCCGACAAGCGCATCGGATTGACCCGGGCATTGGCCGAACAGGGCGGCCGTCTGCTCGATTTCCATTTCACGCAACAAGGAGCGACGTCATGGCGCATCATGTGAAAGCCATGCTGCAATCCGAATTCAGCAAGTCCATCGCCCTGCTGCAGACCATGTCCGGGGACGAGGCGCTGCACGGCCAGGTGCAGCAGGTGCTGGAGCTGTCGGTGCAGGCACTGAAGAGCGGCAACAAGCTGCTGTTCGCCGGCAACGGCGGCAGCGCGGCCGACGCCCAGCACTGGGCGGGCGAGCTGGTCAGCCGCTTTTACTTCGATCGCCCGGGCCTGCCCGCGATCGCGCTGACCACCGACACCAGCATCCTGACCGCGATCGGCAACGACTATGGCTACGACTACGTGTTCGCGCGCCAGGTCGAGGCGCTGGGGCAGGCGGGCGACGTGCTGTTCGCCATCTCCACCTCCGGCAATTCCAAGAACATCGTGCGCGCGATCGACGCGGCCAGGACCAAGGGCCTCAAGGTGGTCGGCTTCACGGGGCAGGGCGGTGGAGCGATGGCTGTGCTGTGCGACGTCTGCTTCCGCGTGCCGTCGCCGGAGACGCCGCGCATCCAGGAAGGCCACGAGGCGCTGGGCCACCTGATCTGTGCGCTGATCGAGCAGGAAATCTTCGGTCAGGAAAAGACGGGCGATGCCGGGCACTGACGAGGCGATCATCCTCGCCGGCGGTTTCGGCACGCGCCTGCGCAGCGTCGTGAAGGACCTGCCCAAGCCGCTGGCGCCGGTGGCGGGGCGTCCGTTTCTCGCTCATGTGCTGGACCTGATCGCCGGCCAGGGCATCCGGCGCGCCGTGCTCGCCACTGGCTTCATGGCCGATCGGGTGGAGCAGGAGCTGGGCCACGACTGGCACGGCATGCAGCTGGTGTACTCGCCCGAGACCGAGCCGCTGGGCACCGGCGGAGCGATCGCCAAGGCCATGCCGCTGCTGGCCGGCGACGCGTTCTTCGTCTTGAACGGCGATACCTTCCTGTCGCTCGAATACGCCGCGCTGGACCGCGCGGCGCGTGCGGCGGACCGGAGCATGTGCATGGCGCTGGCCGCGGTGCCCGACGTGGCGCGCTACGGCGCCGTGGTAGTTGAAGATGCGCGCGTCACCGGCTTCCGGGAAAAGGGCCAGCCGGGCCCCGGCTTCATCAATGCGGGCGTCTATCGGCTGCGCCGCGAGGTGCAGGAGCGTTTCCCCGCGACGGCGAACTTCTCGTTCGAGACGGACGTGATGGCCGCGCTGGTGGCCGCCGGCCAGGTGAGCGCGTTCGCGCAGACGCAGCGCTTCATCGACATCGGCGTGCCGGAAGACTACGAACGCGCCCAGACCGAGCTGGCCGCATGAGCGCGCCGTCGGCGCAGGGCCCGCGCGTGTTCCTCGATGAACGAGCCGTACTCGGAGCCAAGACGCTGCGGCCGGCGCTGTTCCTCGACCGCGACGGCGTGATCAATGTCGATCACGGCTACGTGCATCGCGCCGAAGACACGCAGTGGATTCCCGGTATCTTCGAGCTGGTGCGGCGCGCCCGCGCGGCCGGCTATCTGTGCATCGTGGTTTCCAACCAGGCCGGCCTGGCGCGCGGCTACTACACCGACGCGCAATTCCGCGCCTACACCGCGTGGATGCATGCCGAGTTCGCCCGGCATGGCGCGCCGCTCGATGCCACCTATTACTGCCCGCATCACCCCGAGGCCGGCCAGGGCGATCTGAAACAGGCCTGCGCCTGCCGCAAGCCGCAACCGGGCATGTTCCTGGCCGCGCGCGATGCACTGGGCGTCGACCTGCCGGTCTCGATCATGGTGGGCAATCAGGCGACCGACATGCAGGCGGCATTGGCCGCCGCGGTGGGCCGTTGCTATTGGCTCGACGGGGAACGCGATCGTGCCGCCGAATGGGGCGGCAAGGTGATCGTCGCCGCGAGCCTGGACGACATCATGCCTGCGGGGGAAATTGCCGCGCAGCCCGGTTGAGGCGGTGCGTGCAGCGACGCTTTCGCCTGAGCCGCAAATCGAGCTGGATCGATCATGGAGCTGGACAATGCACGTATTCCGTTTTGAAGCCTACGCCGCACGCCAGGAAAGCAAGGAGCTGGTGGGTTGCTGGCTGCACAGCAGGGACTTCTGTGAAGCCGCGGGCAGGCGCAAGTCGGTCGCGCGGCTATGCAGCGCCTGTGGCGAACTGGTCGACCTGGCGGTGTCGGCCCCCGGTGGCCAGGTCGAAACCCGCGAAGGCCTGCAGTGCCCGCGGTGCGGCCTCAATGCCCGCGTGCGCGCCGGCATCAGCCTGCTGCGCGGGCTGGTCGATCCGGCGTCGGCTTCGATCTATGTCACCGAGCAGGCGACTTCGACCTACGCGTGGATGCAGGCGCATTACCAGGGCGCCCTGTACGGCAGCGAATTCGAACCCGATGCCGCCAAGCGCGGCAAGCTCGCCGCGAACCTGCAGCACCTGGGCGGTCAGGGCGAGATCAACTTCGAGGACGTCACCCGGCTGACCCTGCCGGATGCCAGCCAGGACGCGGTGCTGACCTTCGACGTGCTCGAACACGTACCCGACTACCGGGCCGCGCTGCGTGAATTCGCCCGTGTGCTCAAGCCCGGCGGCAGCCTGGTCGCCACCTTTCCCTTCACCGACCAGCCGCCCACCATCACCCGCGCATCGATTAATGCCAAGGGCCAGATCGAGCACCACCTGCCGCCCGAATACCACGGCGACCCCATCAGCGGCGGCGTGCTGTGCTTCTACCACTTCGGCTGGGACGTGCTGGAGGAGGCGCGGCAGGCCGGCTTCGGCAAGGTCGAGATGGTGATGCCCTGGGCGCCCGAGCAGGGCATCGTCTATGGCAACTGGACCCTGCTGGCCCGGCGCTAGCTCGCCCCCCCTGGCGGATGGAAGGATTTCCATCCTGGCCGTCTCATCCGTTGTAGCTCTGGCGGGTCTGGAACTGCAGGCTTTTGCTTGTCACGGCAAAGTTGTTTTTGCCGTGCTGCGGCGGCCTGCCTGACCGTATAATCCTGCGGCAATTATTCGCGACCCGTTGGAAATGGTTCGCAAGCTTCAGGGGGGCTGACAGGGGACATCCTGGTGGAGAAACAACGATCTTCGGGCGTCGCAGCGACGTGGATGACGCGCCTGCTGTCGCTCGGTGGATGCCTCGCCGTGGCGGCCGGGCTGGCGCTTACGCCGGCGTTGCAGGGGCTGCGTTCCGTCGTCACCGATCACAATCTGGTCCTTTTCGCCGTCGCCCTGGTGGCCGCCGTCGTCATTGCACGCCTGGCGCGATGGTCGGTGGCGAGCGCGCTGCTGCTGGTGGCGCTGGTGCTGCTGCTGCGCTTCGTCGGCGCGGGGCCCTTGCTCGCGGCGGCATTGCTGGTGGCTGCCGCCGCCGTCATCGGTGCATCGATATGCCGCTCGGACACCTGGAGCCACCCCGGCATCGCCATCCTGGTCGGCCTGGCGGTGTTGTCGGCGCTTGCCGGTTGGCTATTGCCGTTTCCCGTCCATTACTTCCTGACCTACCTGGCCGTGCTGGCCGCCATCGTCGGCCTGGGGCGGCATCGCCTGCACTGCCTCGTACGGGCGGCGCAGGGCAGTTGGCGCGAGGCCGTGCGGCAGGCGCCGGTGCATGCCGCGTTCGCCATGCTGGTAGTGCTCATGGGCGGGGCGGCGCTGTGCGCGCCGACGGTGCAGTACGACGATCTGGTCCTGCACGTCACGCTGCCCGCGCAGCTCGTCGCGCTGGGCTATTACAAGATGGACCTGGCCTCGCAGGTGTGGAGCGCGGCGCCCTGGGCGTCGGATGTCATCCAGGCCTATGTCGCGGTCCTCGCCGGGCATGAAGCGCGCGGTGCGGCCAACCTCATCTGGTATGGACTGACCGTCGTCTCGGTCTGGACCCTGGCCAGGGAGCTCGATCTATCGCCGGGCCTGCGCTGGCTCGCCGTGGCCCTCACCGCCTCGGTGCCCCTCATGGTTTCGCTCAACGGCAGCATGCAGGCCGATACCGCGATCACCACCGTCACGGTGGCGTTGGCCGCGCTGGTGGTGCGGCTGGTGCGCACGCGCGAAGCAGGCTTGCTGCTTCCGTTCTTCCTGCTGTCGGCGCTGGCCATTGCCTTGAAGGCCACCCAGGGCTTGCTGGTGTTGCCGCTGGCGGCAGTGGTGCTGGCCTACGTCGGTTGGCGTCCATTTCTCCTACAGGCGCTGCGCATCGCCATCCCCGTGGTCTTCGTAGCGGGGTCGAGCTATTTCTACGCCTTCTTTGTCACCGGCAATCCGTTCTTCCCTCTATTCAACGGTGTCTTCAAGTCTTCGTTCGCGCGCCCTGAGGACTTTGCCGATCGCCGTTGGAACCAGGGGCTGCACCTCAATTCGCTGTGGCGCCTGACCTTCGAGACCGATCGCTATCTGGAGGCCGCCCCGGGAGCCATCGGCTTTTCCATGCTGGCCCTGTGTGGCGGTGCGTTATGGACCTTGCTGTTGCCGCGCATCCGATGGATCACGCTTGCGTTGCTCGCCGCCAGCATCGGCATGTTTCTTGGCATCCAATACGCTCGATACCTGGTGCCGTTGTTCACGGCGCTGATCACGCTGGGTCTGCTGGCATGGGAGCGCGCGCGGATGCGCTGGGGCGGGGAGGTCGTGCTCGGCGCGGTGGTATTGGTAAATATCGTCTTCATGCCCGCGTCGCTCTACATTTTCGGCGACGACCTGTACTGGAGGATGTTCAGCAACGTCAATGGACAACCCAGTGTCGTCAAGCAGGATTTGCAGCGCACCTATGCCGTCGAGCTGTTATTCGCCCAGTACCTGAGCATGACGCAGCCGAAGGGCTATTCGCTGTACCTGGCGGACACGGATCGTCCCTTCGTCGCTCCCTTCGACGGCCAGGCTTTCGGCAGCGGATGGTACGACCCGACCTTCAACGGGATCCTGGCGACCGCCAACCAGGACGAGTCGGGATCGACCTGGACAGGCATCTTCGAGCGCACCGGCATGTCGCACGTGCTGGTCACGAGCAATACGCCCCAAGCCATCCGGGCCTCGCTGAAGGCGATCAAGGCAGTGCCCGAACTTGTCATCGGCGATACCACGCTGTGGAGCCTGTGCAAGGACCGCTGTGCCGGGCGGGTGCACGCGCTGGTGAACGAGCGTGACGTCAGCCGCAACCTGATCCGTTCCCGTGGTTATTAGCCCGCCCTGTCGCCGATCGGGTGACGACCGGACGTGACCCGATCAACGTTGAGGAAAGCATGAAGTTACTTAAGCAAGGATTCGGTTACGGCGTGGTGGGCGGCGTCCAGTTGGGATTGGACTGGATGATCTTCGTCGCGCTGACCGCCGCCGGCGTCGCCACTGGTGGCGCGAACGTGATCGGACGCGCCACGGCGGCGATGCTGGGCTTCTGGCTCAACGGCAAGTGGACCTTTGCGGAAAACGGCGGGAAGCCGCTGGGCATGCAGCACTTCGGTCGCTACGTGATCACCTGGCTGAGCATGACGGCCTTGAGCACCTGCATCGTCGTCGCCACCAGCCGGGCGCAGGGCATGCATGCCGCATGGATGGTCAAGCCGGCGGCGGACCTGGTCCTGGCGGCCCTGGGATTCACTATTTCCAAGTATTGGATTTATCGCTGACTGTGCCAGCGCCGGATATGCCATGAACACAACTATGGACACGATCGCCGCCCCCATCGCCGTCGTCATCCCCTGCTACCGCGTCGGCCGCCTGGTGCTCGACGTCATCGCCCGCATTGGCTGCGAGGTCGGCTGGATCTTCGTGGTGGACGACAAATGCCCGATCGACACGGGCGATATCGTCGAGGCCGAGTGCAAGGACGCGCGCGTCAAGGTGATCCGGCATGAGGAGAACCAGGGCGTGGGCGGCGCGACCGTCACCGGCTACAAGGCCGCCATGGCGACCCAGGCCAAGGTGGTGGTGAAGATCGACGGCGACGGCCAGATGGATCCGGCGCTGATTCCGCAGCTGTCGCGCGCGATCCTGCTGGGGCGCGCCGACTACGTGAAGGGCAATCGCTTTCATCGCATCAGCGACGTGCACGGCATGCCGGCGGTGCGGCTGCTCGGCAACGCGGGCCTGTCCTTTCTCACCAAGCTTTCCAGCGGCTACTGGCAGCTGTTCGATCCGACCAACGGCTTCACCGCGATTCATCGCGAAATCCTGGCCGAGATCGAACTGGACAAGCTGGCCAGGCGCTACTTCTTCGAATCGGACCTGCTGTACAACCTCAACCAGGTGCGCGCGGTGGTCGCCGAGATGCCGATGCGCGCGATGTATGGCGACGAGCCGTCGAGCCTCAGCCCGATGAAAGTGCTGCTGCCGTTCTTCAAGGGCAATATGCGCAACTTCTTCCGGCGCCTGCTGTACACCTACTTCGTGCGCAATTTCTCCGCCGCCTCGCTGGAACTGCTGCTGTCGATCCCCTTGATCCTGATCGGGCTGGTCTACGGCACGGCGCACTGGTTCACCGGCATGGAGACCGGCATTCAATCGGCGCCCGGCGTGGTGATGGCCGCGGCGCTGCCGCTGATCATCGGCACGCAGCTGCTGCTGTCCTGGCTCAACTACGACGTGGCGGTGCAGCCGACGCAGCCGATCCATGTATCGCTGGAAAAAGCGAGGGAAGGCTGATGGGCAAGCGCGATGCTTTCATCCTGCTGGCCATGCTCGCATTGAGTGCGTGCACGGACCGGCAGACGGCGCCGGTTCCCGGCGCGAACCTGATTACCGGCAAGGCCGGCGGTCGGCAGTTGTCCGGTGTCACCATGGAGCTCTCGCCCGGCATGCTGCGCACTTGCGAGCACGCCGGCGGCCGCATGGTGGCCAAGGTGAGCTGGAACGCGAAAAGCTCCGGCGCCAAGTCGGTGACGATCTGGGTCAGCGACAGCACGAGCGAGGAAAAAAGCTGGTACCACGGTGCAGCCGAGGGTTCGGCGGAAACCGGTCCGTGGGTCGGCGACGGGACCATGTTCCGCATGGCGGACGGCGACGCCAAGCGGCGCACGCTTGCCGTACGCGAAGTCCGTGCCGTCGATTGCATGACGGCTCAGCCGGAAACGCCTTCGAATCCGGCGACGCCATAAGCCCGAGTAAGGCTCAGCGCACCATGCTTAGCTGGTCGACCTGCGCCTGCAATCCCAGCGCCCACTGCGCCCGTCGCGTGGACTCGTCCTGGAAGAAATACGAGCGCGCTGATTCGAACGCGGCGACGTAGAGCAGCGGGCATTCCTTCAGCAGCTGCTGGTTTTCCGGCAGTGCATGGTAGAAGCGCTGTTCGAACGGGATCGGCGAAAAATCGGGCCGATACTCGACCAGGAAGGCGAAGCTCTTGCCCGGCAGGTCCAGCACGCGGAAGCCGTGCGGCTCGAAGATGCGCCGCAGCGCCTTGATGCCGTAGGACACGATATGCCCGCGGTGCTTCGGATCCAGGTAACCCGGATCCTCGTGCCGCACATAGGCAGGCATGCCGGTATTGAACAGCCAGCAGGCGTTGACGTTGCTGATCCTGGCCAGCCCGCTGGCGAGACCATCGAGCATGCGCGGCGTCAGGTGCTCGACCACCTCGATGCACACGCCGGCGTCGAATTTTTCCGTCAGGCTGCCGACGTCGCCGACGATGTAGTTCGGATGGGTGCTGCGTTCTTCCGGCGGGAACAGCTCCACAGCGTGGAAGGTGTCCGGATGCGCCGGATACCTCGCCGCCAGTTCGTCCAGCAGATAGCCGGGACCGGCGCCGACGTCGAGAAAGCGCTTTACCGGCCGGCGCGCATAGATGATCGCCTCGCCCGCGCAGACCAGCCCCTCCGCCTGCGAGCGTTCGCGCGCGGACTTCAATTCGCTGTTCCAGTAGTCCGCGTCATATTCGCGGGTGGTGTGGCCTTCGTCGATGCGGGCCAGCACTGCGGGCTCGATGTAGAGCGAGTCGCAGCTGCTGCAGGCGTAGTAGTCGTAACCGTCGCGGACGCCGAAATGGACCTGTTCGTGGCGGCCGTTGCAAATGGGACAAGCGACGTGCATCGAAGCTCCTGCTGGCGGCTGGGCTGGCGGTGACGACTCGTTGCTGACGGACCGGTCGCGCGCGCGACCGTTTTCTCCCCGAATCCCGAATCTATCCCCGTACCCGGAACGGAGCAAGGGCAGAAACGCACGCCCATGCGCAGGCCCTGCATGCGCATGTCGTTGCGTGGCATGGTTCGCGGATTCGCCCTGTACCGCCGCGCGCATGTTGGCCGGCGAGGGTGACTGGCGCGCTACAGCGGTATGAAACCGGCGCGGAAAACGGCGAAGCTCACGGAACGTGATGCTGCCGTGATGAAACGAAGCGAGCGGAACTTCGCCGCACGGGAAACCGCGCGGCGAAGTTCGTCGTGCCGTGCCGCTCAGCCCAGCGCCTGCTCGATCTCGGGGATCAGCTTGAACAGGTCGCCGACCAGGCCGATGTCGGCGATCTCGAAGATCGGCGCCTCGCCGTCCTTGTTGATGGCGACGATGGTGCCGGCGTCCTTGATGCCGGTCAGGTGCTGGATCGCGCCGGAAATGCCGAACGCCATGTACAGCTCCGGCGCGATGATCTTGCCGGTCTGGCCGACCTGCAGCTCGTTCGGCACATAGCCGGCATCGACCGCCGCGCGCGAAGCGCCGACCGCCGCGCCGATCTTGTCGGCGAGCTTGTAGATCACCTCGAAGTTTTCCTTCGAGCCGACGCCGCGTCCGCCGGACACCACCTTGCCCGCGCCCTGCAGGTCGGGGCGGTCGCTCTTGCCCTGCTGCAGTTCGACGAAGCGGGTGTGCGCGGGCAGGGCCGCATCGACAGCGAGCGCTTCGACCGCGGCGCTGTCGCCGCGGCTGTCGGCCGCCGGCCAGGAGGCCGTGCGGATGGTGGCGACCACGGCATGCGCCGGATTCGCCTCGACGGTGACGATCGCGTTGCCGGCGTAGATCGGACGCTTGAAGCTGTGCGCGCCTTCCACGCTCATCACGTCGCTGACCTGCGACACGCCCAGCAGCGCGGCGACGCGCGGCGCGACGTCCTTGCCGAAGGTAGTGGACGGGAAGAACACATGCGAGTAACCGGCAGCTGCCTTGGCCACCTGAGGCGCCAGCACGGCGGCCAGCGGATGGGCATTCTCGGCGCGCGCGATGGTGAGGACCTTGCCGACGCCGTCGATCTTCGCCGCTTCGGCGGCGATGGCGTCCACGCTGTCGGCCAGCACCAGCACGTCGATGCTGTCGCCCTTGACGGCGGCGGCGGCGCTGACGGCGCGGGCGGTGGAGGAATTGAGCTTGCCGTTGAGGTGTTCGGCGACGACCAGAATCTTGCTCATGTCTATCTCCCGGCCCTGCTTACAGCAGGCCCTTCTGCTTCAGCACCGCGACCAGCTCGGCCGCGTCCTTGACCATCACGCCCTTGCTGCGCTTGGGCGGCGCGGCGTAGTGCGTGGTCTTGAGGTGATCGTGCGCCTCCACCCCGAGCGAGCCGAACTCGATGCTGTCGATCGGCTTGGACTTGGCCTTCATGATGTCCGGCAGCTTGATGAAGCGCGGCTCGTTGAGGCGCAGGTCGGTGGTGATCACTGCCGGCAGCTCGGCCTCGATGGTTTCCAGGCCGGCGTCCACTTCGCGCGTCACCGTGGCCTTGCCGCCGGCGATCTCGACCTTGCTGGCGAAGGTGGCCTGCGGGCGGTCCCACAGCGCGGCGAGCATCTGGCCGGTCTGGTTGGCGTCGTCATCGATGGCCTGCTTGCCGAGGATCACCAGTTCCGGCTGCTCCTTCTCGACCAGCTTCAGCAGCACGCGCGCCGCGGTCAGCGGCTGCACTTCGTCGGCGGTGACCACGTGGATGGCGCGGTTGGCGCCCATGGCCAGGCCATTGCGCAGGTGCGCGGTCAGGTCGGCGGGGCCGATGCCCACCACCACCACTTCGGTGGCGATGCCCTTCTCGCGCAGGCGCAGGGCTTCTTCCAGGGCGATATCGTCGAACGGATTGGCCGAAAGCTTGACGCCGTCCGTCATCACGCCGGTGCCGTCAGGCTTCACCTGAATACGGACGTTGAAGTCCACCACCCGCTTGTAGCCGACAAGAATTTTCATCTGAGGACCTTTGGTGCGTGGCCGCCTGACGGTGGCCGGAAGCCATCGATTGTACCCGCCGGCAAACAATCGTTTGAAGTGCCGCTCGCTTGAAGTGCCGGCCCGTTTGAAACGCCGGCCGGCGGCCCGTTCAGGACAGGGCCGCTTCCAGCGTGGCGCGGGCGATGGCGGGGGAGAAATGCTCCTGGATGTTGCGCAGGCTGGCCTCGGACAGGCGCAGCCACAGTGCCGGGTCGTCGTACAGGCGCAGCACGGCGGCGACGTAGGCATCGGTGTCGTCGCCGATCAGCACGTTCTGGTCGTCGACCAGGAACATGCCCTCGGCGGCGATGCTGGTGGCCACCACCGGCAGGCCGTGGCTCATGGCGGTATTGACCTTGCCCTTCACGCCGGCGCCGTAGCGCAGCGGGGCCAGGGCGATGCGGCAGCCGTCCATCCAGGGATCGAGATCCTCGACGCGGCCGTGCGCGACCACGCCGTTGCCGTCGAGCTCCTGGCGCGTGGCCTCGGGCATCTGGCCGATCAGGTGCAGTTCGATGTCCGGCCGCGCGGCGCGGATCTTCGGGAAGATCTCGCCGACCAGCCACTGCACGGCATCGACATTCGGCGGATGGCCGAAGCCGCCCACGAAGACCAGGCCGCTGCGCTGCTCGAACGGCTGCTTGCGCCCATGCACCTCGTGCATGTTCGGCAGCAGCATCACGCGGGCGTCGGGCACCGCCTTGCGCAGCAGTTCCAGTTCCACCGTGCTGACCACGAAGGTGGCGTGGCAGGCGCGGATGGTGGCGATCTCGCGCTGCTGCGACACCGCGGCGCGGCGCGCCAGGGTCGGGTTGTTGGTGTGGTCGGCGGCGCGCTGCTCGCGCAGGAAATGCACGTCGACGGTGTCGAACAGCAGGCGCGCCTGCGGCGCCATGCGCTGGACCAGCGGCAGGTTGGCGTCGGCCACGTAGTGGCGGCACAGCAGCACCGCGTCCAGGCCGGCGCCTTCTTCCTTCAGCCAGGCGGCCAGCGAGCTCAGCGTCGGCTTGCACAGCACGCGCACGCCGATCGCGCCCAGCGTGCGCAGGTCGGCGGCGCTGGCCTGGGCGTTGTCGGCCATGAAGGTGACGCGCCAGCCCATGCCGCGCAGCAGCTGCATGATGTTGTACAGCTGCAGCGAGCCGGCATCGCGCTTCGGGTCCGGGGTCAGCGCGTCCATCACGAAGATATGCCGCTGGCCGGCGTGGATCGCCTTGTTCACCGGCGTGCCGCGCGCGGGCTGGCGCTTGAGCGCATCGCCCCACTTCTCGATGAACTTGGCGCGGTTGAGCACCTGGTACTGCTTGGTGCCGGCGGTGAGGTCCGTGCCCGAGCTGATGCCCTCGCAGTGGATCACCACGCTGGCCGGTTCGTAGACCACGCGGCGGCCGGCGGCGCGCACGGCGAAGGCCAGGTCCATGTCCTCGCAATAGGCCGGCGCGTAGCGCGTATCGAAACCGCCCAGCTGCATGAACAGCTCGCGCTCGATCAGCAGGGCCGCGCCGGAGACGTAGTCGACGTCGCGGCGATACAGGTAGCGCGGATCGTCGCGCTGCTCGAAGCGCCCCACGTTCCAGGCTTCGCCGTCGTCGTAGACCAGCGCGCCGGCTTCCTGCAGGCGGCCGTCCGGATAGACCAGCTGGCTGCCGGCGATGCCGCAGTCCGGTTCTTCCAGGTAGGTCTGCAGCAGCCGGTCCAGCCAGCCCGCGGTGACCTGCGTGTCGTTGTTGAGGAACAGCAGGTACGGCGCGCGCGCCGCCGCGGCGCCGGCATTGCAGCTGCCGATGAAGCCGAGGTTGCGCTCATTGCCGAGCACGCGCAGGCCCTGCACCTGGGCCAGGGTGGCCGCGGTGTCGTCGGGCGAGGCGTCGTCCACCACCAGGATCTCGATCGGCGCCTCGCTGCCGTACTGCGCGATGGAGCGCAGGCAGGCGAGCGTCCAGGCGAGCTTGCCGTAGACGGGAATGATCACGCTGACGCGCGGCGCGTCGTCATGCAGCACCTCGAACGGCGCGAACGGCTGCTCCAGCGGCAGCAGTTCCAGCGCCAGATCCTCCGGCGGCAGCGGACGGAACTCCTGCATCATGCGCGACAGCGTTCCGCGCAAACCACGCTGGGCGATGCTGCCTAGGACGCGCTCGGACAGATAGCGCAGGCGCTTGACCCGCCATGGCAAGGAACTCAAAGGCATTCGTACCTCTCGACTGCGGGCGTGCGCGCCACGCCCGCGAAGGACAGCGGCGACCGCACCGGTGTCTTACAGATTCTGATAATTCGGACCCGAGCCGCCTTCCGGCGTCACCCAGTTGATGATCTGGTACGGATCCTTGATGTCGCAGGTCTTGCAGTGCACGCAGTTGGCGGCGTTGATCTGCAGCCGCTTGCCGGCCTCCTCCTGCACGATCTCGTAGACGTTGGCCGGGCAGAAGCGCTGGCAGGGGTTGCCGTATTCCTCCGCGCACCGGGTCACGCAGATCGAGGTGTCGGCCACGTGCAGGTGCACCGGCTGGTCCTCGTCGTGCTCGGTGGCGGCGAAGTACACGCCGGCCAGGCGGTCGCGCGGCGGCAGCTCGCGCTGCACGTAGTCGCGCCTGGGTTCTTCCTGCTGGCCGAGCTTGTGCAGGGACGACCAGTCGGCCTTGTTCTTCAGCGTCCACGGCGAGGCGCCGGCGGTGACGGTTTCCCAGGCGGCGTTGAGCATGCCGATCCACAGGCCCTTCTTGAACGCGGGCTTGATGTTGCGGACCTTCTTGAGCTCCGCCATCACCTCCGAGCCGCGCAGCTTCGCGTCGAAGCCGGCCGGGTCCAGCGCATTGCCGGCCAGGTGCTCGGCGGCGAGCATGCCGCTCCTGATCGCCTGGTGGGTGCCCTTGATCTTCGGCACGTTGAGCAGGCCCGCGGTATCGCCGATCAGCAGCGCGCCGGGCATCTCCAGCTTCGGCAGCGACTGCCAGCCGCCGGTGACGATGGCGCGCGCGCCGGCGGAAAGAATGCTGCCGCCTTCCAGCAACGGCTTCATCGAGGGATGGTTCTTCCACTGCTGGAAGGCCTCCCACGGCTGGTAGTTCGGATCGCTGTAGTCCAGGCCGCTGACATAGCCCAGCGCGACGCGGTCCTTGTCCAGGTGATACAGGAAGCTGCCGCCGTAGGTGTGGCTGTCGGCCGGCCAGCCGAAGCTGTGCACGATCTTGCCGGGCGTGACGCGGCCGGCGGGCAGCTGCCACAGCTCCTTGATGCCGATCGAATAGCCCTGCGGGTCGCTGTCCTGGTCCAGCTTGAAGCGCTTGATCAGCTGCTTGCTCAGGCTGCCGCGCGCGCCTTCGGCCAGCACGGTGACCTTGGCCTTGATATCGATGCCCTGGGTGTAGCCGCTCTTGTGCGAGCCGTCCTTCGCCACGCCCATGTCGCCGATGCGCACGCCGGCGACGGCGCCGTGCTCGTCATAGATGTTGTCGGCGGCGGCGAAACCGGGGAATACATCCACGCCCAGCGCCTCGGCCTGCGGCGCCAGCCACGCGCACATGGCGCCCAGCGAGACGATGAAGTTGCCCTTGTTGTGCATGCCCGGCGGGATCGGCAGGCTGCGATGGCCGGTCTTGCTGAGCAGCCAGAACTCGTCCTCGACGGCCGGCACGCAGATCGGCGGCGGGTTGTCGCGCCAGCCGGGCAGCAGGGCGTCCAGCGGCTGCGGCTCGATCACCGCGCCGGACAGGATCTGCGCGCCGATGGTCGAAGCCTTCTCGATCACGCACACGCTGACGTCGGGCTTGAGCTGCTTGAGCCGGATGGCGAACGACAGGCCGGCGGGGCCCGCGCCCACGACGACGACGTCGTATTCCATGATTTCGCGTTCGCTCATCGGCTGCTCCGGAAGGTTCTGGCTGGCGGTGGTTCTGGCTCGCGCGAGGCGGCCGCGGCCACCCCAGCTGGCCATTGTCCGGTTTCATGCACCGTGCGGCAACGCATGGTGCGTGCACGGCATGGTGCGGCACCGCTTGCAAACGCTTAACCGCCCACGTCGATAATCGATCCCGCCACCAGGGAGAGTTCATGAATCAGTTGCCGCCGATCTCCGACCGTGACCTGCGTCGCGCCACACTTTGTCAATTGCTGCACTGGCTGGCCGCCGGGCGGGTTCATCCGGAGGGATTGGCCGAGGTCTACCTGGAAGCCATCGAGCGTCTGAACCCCCAACTCAATGCCTACGTCGGCCTCAGCGCCGGCCTGCTGCGGGAACAGGCCCGCGCTGCGCAGCACCGTCGCCGCGATGGCGTGCTGGGCCGCCTCGACGGCCTGCCGGTGGCGATCAAGGACAACTTCGACGTGGCCGGCTGGCCCACCCGCGCCGGCCTGCCCGGCCGCGCGCAGCCGGCACAGGGCGATGCCCATGCGGTGGCCCGGCTGCGCGCCTCGGGCGCGGTGCTGCTGGGCAAGACCAATATGGACGAGGGCGCGCTGGGCGCGTCCACCGACAATCCGCACACCGGCCCCACCCATAACCCGCACCGCCATGGCTACACCGCCGGCGGCTCCTCGGGCGGCGCGGCCGCGGCGGTGGCGGCGGGCATGGCGGTGGCGGCGATCGGTTCGGACAGCCTGGGCTCGATCCGCATTCCCGCCAGCTATTGCGGCGTGTATGCGCTGAAACCGACGCACGGCGAGATTTCCGCGCGCGGCCTGGTGCCCGCCGCGCGGCGGCTGGACGCGGTCGGCCTGCTCGCGCGCAGCGCCAACGACCTGACCGTGCTGCTGCAGGTGCTGGCCGGCTATGACGCCGACGATGCGCGCTCGCGCCGCCGCCGCGTGGCCTTCGCGCCGCCGGACTGGGAGCCGGGCAACCTGCGCTGCGGCCTGCTGCCGGACCTGGCGGCGGTGGGCGTGGAAGCGGCGGTGATCGACGTGTTCGAGGACGCGCTATCGCGGCTGCCGCGCGAGCTGGGCGAGCGGCGCCAGGTCGACTTCAGCGATTGGGACTTCGCCCGCACGCGCCGCGCCGGCCTGTTCCTGATGGAAGCGGAGATGCTCAGCACCTTCGCCGCCGACCTGGATGACGCCGAGCATCCGGCCTCCGAGCGCTTCCGCCGCATGCTTTCCTACGCTGCGACCAAGAGCGCGGCCGACTACGCCGTGGCCGACCGCGTGCTGGATGCGGCCACGCTGAAGATGCGCCGCCTGTTCGCCCAGATCGACGTGCTGGTGCTCCCCACCACGCCGCAGGGCGCCTTCCCGCTGGGCGGCGCGGTGCCGGATTCGCAGGCGGACCTGACCAGCTTCGCCAGCCTCGCCGGCTGCCCCGCGGTGAGCATCCCGATGGGCACGCTGCCGGACGGCATGCCGGTGGGCATGCAACTGGTCGGCGCGCGCGGCTCGGATCTGCGCCTGCTCGAACTGGCCGAGGTCTGCGCGGCCACGCTGGATGCGGAGCCGGTCTATCCGGTGGAGCCGCGTCCGCTGGCATGAGTCCGCCCTGGTGAGCCTGTTCCCTGCGCAGTGGCAGGCGATTCCGCTGCCGGATGCGGAGCTGCGCCTGCTGCCGCAGTGGCTGGCCGCGGACGAGGCCGATGCCTTGTTCGAGGAACTGCAGCGCAGCATCCCCTGGGAGGTGCACCGCATCCGCATCTTCGGGCGCGAAGTGGATTCGCCGCGCCTGAGCTGCTGGATCGGCGATGCCGACGCGACCTATGTGTACTCGCGCACCCGCTTCGAGCCGCAGCCGTGGACGCAGGCGCTGTCTTCGCTGCGCTGGCGCGTGCAGCAGGCTTGCGGCGCGCGCTTCAACAGCGTGCTGGCCAATCTCTATCGCGACGGACGCGATGCGATGGGTTGGCACAGCGACGACGAGCCGGAGCTGGGGCCGCGGCCGGTGATCGCCTCGGTCAGCCTCGGCGCGCAGCGGCGCTTCTGCCTGCGCCGGCGCGAGCAGGGCATGGCCAGGCGCGAAGTGCGCGGCCTGGAGTTGCCGCACGGCAGCCTGCTGTGCATGGCCGGCGAAACCCAGCGGCACTACCAGCATGCGTTACCCAGGACGAGCGCGGCGACCGGGCCGCGCATCAACCTCACCTTCCGCTGGATCGACGCACGCCGCTGAGCGGATTCAGTCGTGCGCGTCCGCGCGCTGCTGCAGCGTCCAGCCCACTACCTGTGCGGCCAGCGCATCGCCGGCCTGGCCGAACGCCGCGACCACCTGCGGCACCGCGGTGCCGTTTACTGCCTGGGTCACTTCGAAGCGGCGTGCGGCAACGATCTTCAAGCCGCTGTTGCGCACCAGCCGCGCGTCGTAGCGCACGACCACCACCGGATCCTTGCCGCGGTATTCCGACTGGAACGCGGTGAGGTCGGCGTCCAGCACGTAATCGGCCTGCAGGCTGGTGTCGTCGCTGCTGAGCGCCGTGATGCGGCCATCGTTGCGGAAGCCTTCGAGCAGGCGGTTGCGCAGCAGCACCGGCACGCGGTCGCTCCAGCGCGCGCCCTTGTACACGCTGACCGTGTCGCCGGCGGGGAGCACCGCGATGCGCGCGCTGTCGAGCATGCGCTCGGCCTGCGGCGTATCCACCCGCAGCGACCAGCTCACCGCACCGGCCTGCGCCTGCGGCAGCGATGCGGCGGGCAGGCGGTAGATTTCCGGCGTCTCTGCCTTGGGCAGCACCGAGCAGGCGGCGGTGGCGAGCAGGGCCGCCAGGAGCGGGGCGCGGCGGGCGGCGGTCGTCATGGCACGCGTCATGGCTCGAACTCCTTGCTGCGGTCGCGGCCGAGCAGGAAGCCGGCCGGGTTGTCGTCGAACTTGCGGGTGATGCCGCGCAGCGAATTGGCGGCGTCGCGCAGTTCGCGCACCGCCGGTCCCAGTTCGCCCAGGCCCTGCATGCCGCCGTTGAGCGCGGCGCGATTGTCGTTGAGCAGGCGGTCGATCGCCGCGGTGGAGCGCTCCAGCGAGGCCATCGCATTGCGCGCGCTTTCCAGCGTGGCGCGGCCCTGCTGGTCGACCAGGCCGTTGGCGCTGCGCGCCAGCTGCTCGGTCTGCGCCAGCGTGGCGTTGGCCTGCTTGCTGGCCTGGGCCAGCTGGCTGAGCAGGGCGCGGATGTCGTCGCGCTGGTCCGCCACCGCGCCGGTGGCCTTGTCCAGGTGATCCAGGGTGCGGCCGATGCGCGCCACGTTCTCCTCGGACATCAGCTGGCTGGCACGCGAGACCACGTCGTTGATATTAGTCATCACATCTTCGCCGTTGGACAGCAGTTTGCTGAGCGGCGAGGGGTCGGCCACGATCACCGGCAAGCCGCCTTCCGGCGAAGTCAGCGCCGGGCTGCCGGGCGAGCCGCCGCTGAGCTGGATCACCGCCATGCCGGTGACGCCGGTGAGCGCGAGCTTGGCGCGGGTGTCCTGCTTGATCGGCGTGTCGGCGCCGACGCGGATGCGCGCGAGCACGCGGCGCGGATCCTGCGGATCGAGCTTGAGCTGGTTGACGTCGCCGACCTTGATGCCGTTGTACTGCACCGCGCTGCCCTGCGAGAGGCCGCTGACCGCTTCGTTGAAGACCACCTGGTATTCGGCGAACTGCCGGTCCGTGCTGGACTTGGCCAGCCACAGCCCGAACAGCAGCGCGGCGGCCACCACGATCACCGTGAACAGTCCGATCAGGACGTGATGGGCGCGGGTTTCCATCTCATTTCACCTCTCGCGTCTGTTCTGCCGCGTCGAGTGCGGCACGGCCACGCGGGCCATGGAAATACGACTGGACCCAGGGGTCCTCATTCTGCGCGACCACGTCCAGCCGATCGCACGCCAGCACCTTCTTCTGCGACAGCACGGCGACGCGGTCGCAGATGGTGTAGAGCGTGTCCAGGTCGTGGGTGACCAGGAACACGGTGAGGCCGAGCGCGTCGCGCAGGGTCAGGATCAGCTGGTCGAACGCGGCGGCGCTGATCGGATCGAGGCCCGCCGTAGGTTCGTCCAGGAACAGGATTTCCGGATCCAGCGCCAGCGCGCGGGCCAGCGCCGCGCGCTTGACCATGCCGCCGGACAGCTCGGACGGGTATTTGTGCTCGGTGCCGGGCGGCAGGCCGGCCAGGGCCAGCTTCACCGTGCCCAGGGCTTCGGCTTCGGGCCGCTTCAGGCCGGCGTGTTCGATCAGCGGCATGGCGATGTTCTCGACCACGTTCTGCGAAGAGAACAGCGCGCCGTTCTGGAACAGCACGCCGAAGCGCCGCTCGATGCGCGAGCGTTGTTCCGGCGGCAGGCGCAGCAGGTCCTGCCCGAACACCTGCACCTGGCCCGAGGTCGGCCGGCGCAGGCCGACGATGGTGCGCAGCAGGACCGACTTGCCGGTGCCCGAACCGCCGACCACGCCGAGGATCTCGCCGCGGCGCACGTCCAGATCCAGGTGCTCGTGCACGGCCTGCGTCCCGAAGCGGTTGACCAGGTCGCGGACCTGGATCACGTCTTCCTGCGCGGGGCGTTCCTGCGCGACGGCGTTCACCAGTCCATCTCCATGAAGAACAGCGCGGCCACGGCGTCCAGCAGGATCACCACGAAGATCGACTGCACCACGCTCGAGGTGGTGTGCTCGCCCACCGATTGCGCGCTGCCGCTGACCTTGAAGCCTTCCAGGCAGCCGATCACCGCGATCAGGAAGGCGAACACCGGCGCCTTGGACAGGCCGACCAGGAAATGGCGCACGCCGATGTCGGCCTTGAACAGCGTCAGGAACATGGTCGGCGAGATGTCCAGGGTCAGCGCGCACACCACGGCGCCGCCGAGCAGGCCGCAGATCATGGCCAGGAAGGTCAGCATCGGCAGCGATACCAGCAGGGCCAGCACGCGCGGCAGCACCAGCAGTTCCAGCGGGTCCAGGCCGAGCGCGCGGATCGCGTCGATTTCCTCGTTGGCCTTCATCGAGCCGATCTGCGCGGTGAAGGCGCTGGCGGTGCGGCCGGCCATCAGGATGGCGGTGAGCAGCACGCCGAATTCGCGCAGGAAGGAGAACGCGATCAGGTCCACCGTATAGATGGTGGCGCCGAAGTCGGCCAGCACGGTCGAACCCAGGAAGGCCACCACCGCGCCGACCATGAAGGTGAGCAGGGCCACGATCGGCACCGCATCCAGGCCGGTCTGCTCCACGTGCGCCACCAGCGAGGTGACGCGCCAGCGTCGCGGGTGCAGGATGCCGCGCGCCAGCGCTTCCAGCGTCATGCCGATGAAGCCGAGCAACTGCAGCTGCTGGCGCCACACGCTGTCCATCGCGCGGCCGATGCGCGCCAGCACCTCGACCACGGCGGAGCGCCGGCGCCTGGCCTTGGCGGGGGTGCGATAGGCATCGAGCGCCTTGCCCACCGTGTCGAGCAGGGCGCGCCGCGCGGGCGGCAGGCCGTCGGCCTGGGCCAGTTCCGCGATGCGGTCCGGGCCGAGCAGGCGCACCAGCAGCGAGGCGCCGGCGGTGTCGAGCGCCGCCAATGCGGCCAGGTCGATCCGCGTGCCCTGCGGCAGCGGCGCGGCGAGGGTCTCCACGCGGCGTTCCAGATCGGCGTAATGTGCGAGAGTCCAATCGCCCGAGATGCGCAGCTGCGGGGGCTGCGAGCTGGCATCCAGTTCGGCGCTTCCGGTCGCGGTCGATGGGCTCATGAAAGGCGATCTTATAGGCACCGCCGGGTTTTGTATGCGCGCTGCCGTGTGGGCGGCGTGCACGGCAGAGAGGGGACAAATGCGATGAGTTCCGCATGCCGCGGCGGCGCGGCGACCGCTCGTGTCGTCCGATTGGCGCCTGCCGCGTTAGCGGTGCGTTCGGGCGCGGCGCGCCGGCCCGATTTCATTCTTCAAGCGGAATCGACGTGAACGAAAACGCCGTATGGCCCAGCTCCTGGCTCGACGTCCTGGAGGCGGAAAGCATCCACATCCTGCGCGAGACCATGGCCGCGTTCGCGCGGCCGGTGCTGCTGTATTCGATCGGCAAGGATTCGGCCGTGCTGCTGCACCTGCTGCGCAAGGCCTGCTATCCGGCGCCGCCGCCGATGCCGCTGCTGCACGTGGACACCACCTGGAAGTTCCGCGAGATGATCGAGAGCCGCGACCGCCTGGCCGCGCAGCCGGGCATCCGCCTGCTGGTCCACGTCAACCAGGACGGCCTGCGCCAGGGCATCTCGCCGCTGGTGCATGGGCCTTCCGTGCATACGGACGTGATGAAGACAGCCGCGCTGCGCCAGGCGCTGGACCACTACGGCTTCGATGCCGCGATCGGCGGCGCGCGGCGCGACGAGGAGAAGTCGCGCGCCAAGGAGCGCGTGTTCTCCTTCCGCGGCGGCCAGCACCGCTGGGACCCGCGCCGCCAGCGCCCCGAGCTGTGGGGCAACTACAACACCCGGCTGCATCCGGGCGAGAGCGTGCGCGTATTCCCGCTGTCCAACTGGACCGAGCTGGACGTGTGGCGCTACATCCGCCGTGAACGGATCGAGGTGGTGCCGCTGTATTTCGCCAAGCCGCGCCCCGTCGTAGAGCGCGACGGCGCGCTGATCATGGCCGACGACGAGCGGCTGGTGCTGCGCGAAGGCGAGCGGCTGCAGACGCGCATGGTGCGCTTCCGCACCCTGGGCTGCTATCCGCTGACCGGCGCGATCGAATCCAGCGCGGCGACGCTGGACGACATCATCGAGGAGATGGCCGGCTCGCGCTGTTCCGAGCGGCAAGGGCGGATGATCGACCACGACGGCGCCGCCTCCATGGAGCGGAAGAAGCAGGAGGGGTACTTCTGATGGCCGTCGCGATGAAAGACCTGCCGATGGAGACGCAGCCCGGCCTGCTGCGCTTCATCGCCTGCGGCAGCGTGGACGACGGCAAGAGCACCTTGCTGGGCCGGCTGCTGTACGACGCCGGCGCGGTGCCGGACGACCAGCTCGACGCGCTGGCGCGCGACAGCCGCGCGGGCCCGCTGGATTTCTCCCTGCTCACCGACGGCCTCGATGCCGAGCGCCAGCAGGGCATCACCATCGACGTGGCCTACCGCTATTTCCAGACCGCGCGGCGCGCCTTCATCGTGGCCGACTGCCCCGGGCACGAGCAGTACACCCGCAACATGGCCACCGGCGCGTCCGGCGCGGACCTGGCGGTGGTGCTGATCGATGCACGCAAGGGCGTGCTGCCGCAGACCCGCCGGCATACCTATATCTGCGCCCTGCTCGGCGTGCGCGAGGTGGTGCTGGCGGTGAACAAGATGGACCTGGTCGGCGGGCGGCGCGAGGTTTACGACGAGATCGTCGCGGCGTACCGCGAGCTGGCCGCGTCGCTCGGCATCGCCGCGGTGCGCTGCCTGCCGGTGATCGCGCCGGAGGGTGACAATGTCGGCAGCCGCTCCGCGCGGATGCCCTGGTACGACGGCCCCTGCCTGCTGGAACTGCTGGAAGCCGCGCAGCCGGCCAGCGCGCGCTTCGCGGATTTCCGCCTGCCCGTGCAGTGGGTCAATCGTCCCGATGAGTCGTTTCGCGGCTATGCCGGCACGCTCTGCGGCGGCGCGGTGGCGCCGGGCGACGAGATCGTGGTGCAGCCGGGCATGCAGCGCGCCCGCGTGGCGCGCATCGTCACCGCCGACGGCGATCTGTCGTGCGCCGTCGAGGGTCAGGCCGTGACCCTGACCCTGGATCGCGAGCTGGACATCATCCGCGGCGACGTGCTGGCCTGCGCGGCGCGGCCGGCGCCGGTGTCCGACCAGTTCGCCGCGCACCTGCTGTGGCTGGGCGACGAGGCCCTGCTGCCCAACCGCACCTACGAGCTGAAGCTCGGCACGCGCAGCGTCCATGCGCGGGTGTCGTCGATCAAGCACAAGGTGGACGTGAACAGCCAGGCCGAGCTGGCCGCGCGCCGGCTGGAGCTCAACGAGGTCGGTTACTGCAACCTCGACCTGGACCAGCCGGTGCCGTTCGAGCGCTACGCCGACAACCGCACGCTGGGCGGCTTCATCCTGGTCGACCGCCAGAGCCAGGCCACGGTGGCCTGCGGCATGCTCGACTTCGCCCTGCGCCGCGCCACCAACGTGCACTGGCAGCACCTGGACATCGACAAGCACACGCGCAGCCTGGCCAAGGGCCAGGGACCGCGCTGTCTGTGGTTCACCGGCCTGTCCGGCGCCGGCAAGTCGACCATCGCCAACCTGGTCGAGCGCCGCCTGCACGCGCTGGGGCGGCACACCTATCTGCTCGACGGCGACAACCTGCGGCTGGGCCTCAACAAGGACCTGGGCTTCACGCCCGAGGCGCGCGTGGAGAACGTGCGCCGCGTGGCCGAGGTGGCGCACCTGATGGTCGACGCCGGGCTGATCGTGCTGGCCTGCGTGATCTCGCCCTACCGCGACGAACGCCGCTTCGCGCGCGAGCGCTTCGAGGACGGCGAGTTCGTCGAGATCTTCGTCGATACCCCGCTGGAGGAGTGCGAGCGGCGCGACGCCAAGGGGCTGTACCACAAGGCGCGCCTGGGCGAGATCCGAAATTTCACCGGGATCGATTCGCCGTACGAGGCACCGGAGACGCCGGAGCTGCATCTGCTCGCCGGGTCGATGCGCGCCGAGGCGCTGGCCGAGCGGGTGGTGGAATACCTGCTGGCGCAGGAGCGGCACGCGCACTGACGTCTGGATGTCCATGCGGCCACGTATTCAAGGCTGCATGGAATCGATCGGGGCACCCCGGCGCCGCATCGCAGCATGGCCTTGGCTTGGAATGCGGCATGGCGCCCGGCGATAATGCGGCTTTTCCCCAGGCGCACTTTCGATGACCGAGAAGACCGTACTCAATGCCACCCATCGTGCGCTCGGCGCGCGCATGGTCGACTTCGGCGGCTGGGACATGCCCATCAATTACGGCTCGCAGATCGAGGAGCACCATGCCGTGCGCCAGGACGCCGGCATGTTCGACGTCTCGCACATGACCGTGGTCGACCTGCACGGCGAGCGCACCCGGGAGTTCCTGCGCCACCTGCTGGCCAACAACGTCGACAAGCTGAAGGCGCAGGGCAAGGCGCTGTATTCCTGCATGCTCGACGAGCAGGGCGGGGTGATCGACGACCTCATCGTGTATTTCTTCGACGACCGGCACTTCCGCCTGGTGGTCAACGCCGCCACCCGCGCCAAGGACCTGGCCTGGATCGAGCAGCAGGCCCAGGCCTTCGGCGTCGAGGTCAAGGAGCGGCCGGACTTCTCCATGATCGCCGTGCAGGGCCCCAACGCCCGCGACAAGGTGATCGGGCTGCTGCACGAGGTGGATCGCGAGCGCATCCGCAAGCTCGGCAAGTTCGTCGCCGCGGCGGCGCAGGGTCCGCACGGCATGCCGCTGTTCATCGCCCGCACCGGCTACACCGGCGAGGACGGCTTCGAAATCATCGTGCCGGAAGAGCACGCCGTCGCCCTGTGGGAAGCGCTGCTCGCCGCGGGCGTGAAGCCGGCCGGCCTGGGCGCGCGCGACACGCTGCGCCTGGAGGCCGGCATGAATCTCTACGGCCAGGACATGGACGAGACCGTCAGCCCCTGGGAAGCCAACCTCGGCTGGACCATCTCGCTGGACGAGGGCCGCGACTTCATCGGCCGCAAGGTGCTGGAGGCGCAGAAGGCCGCCGGCGTGAAGCGGGTGATGGTCGGCCTGGTGCTGGACGAGAAGGGCGTGCTCCGCCACGGCCAGAAGGTGCTTACCGCCAACGGCGAGGGCGAAATCCTGTCCGGCAGCTTCGCGCCGACGCTCAACAAGGCGGTGGCGTTCGCGCGCATTCCGGCCGGCGAGCCGGGCGAGGTCCGCGTGGACATCCGCGGGCGCGAGGTGCCGGTGCGCGTGGTGAAGTATCCGTTCGTGCGCGACGGCAAGCCCTGCGAAGGCATCTGAGCTGCAGTGTTGTCGCTGCGGCGAAGCGGCTAGAATGCCGCGCATTCTTCCAACCCAACCTCCTTCAACCCAGGACTGGACCCGATCATGAGCGAGATTCCCGGCGATCTGAAATTCCTCAAGTCCCATGAGTGGGCTCGCGCCGAAGACAACGGCAACGTCCGCGTGGGCATCTCCGACCACGCCCAGGGCCAGCTCGGCGATGTGGTGTATGTGGAGCTGCCGGAGATCGGCGCCAGCGTGCAGGTCGGCCACGGCGTGGCGACGGTGGAATCGGTCAAGGCCGCTTCCGACATCTACACGCCGGTGTCCGGCGAGATCGTCGAGGTCAACGAGGCGCTGGCCGATTCACCCGAGACCATCAACGAAGACGCCTACGGCGAAGGCTGGCTGTTCGTGGTCAAGCCCAGCGATCGCGCCGAGCTCGGCGAACTGCTCGACGCGGATGCCTACGCCGAGCAGCTGGAGAACGAAGACCACTGATCGCCACGCGCGAAAGTGGATCGAACGACGGCCGCGCAAGCGGCCGTCGGTTTGTCAGAGGAGCGTCGTCGTCGGCGCGTGGCGAGAGCCGATGCGCGACGCGGGCGGTCCCGTCGTCGCGACCGGTTGCACGGGCCGAAGACGTCTCCGGGAGGGTCGGACGGGTCGCCGAGGGGCCTTCGGTCGAATTTCGTTCATCCACCCAAAATGGCCATGACGACGGGTCTAAGTCCTTGCCTGGCAAGGGGTTGCGCGTTCGATGCGATTGGCTCACGCGATTATGAGCGAGTGCGCCGGAATAGCGCGTTTTATGCGGGATTTAAGCGGTTTTTCGATTTTTTCCGATTTTCTCTTATAGCCGTATGGACGTCCAAACGAATTATCCTCTTCGACCCCGTGGAGCCTTGTGGGACGGGGCTTCCGGGGCGGATGGGGCGGGCCGGTCGGATTGAATTCCCGGTTGAAATCAATTGACACCAGAAATAATCGGGAATAGTTTTCGCACCAGATAACGGGGAACAGGCGTTATGGCACCATCGAAGTTCATCAAGCCGTATGTGGAACACGGCGAGAAGGCCGGAGCGGTACGCAAGATCACGGTCTCTATTCCGGTCCACGTTTTACGGCTGCTTTCGGACGAACGTACCCGTCGTCAAGTGAACAATTTGAGGCACGCCACCAACAGCGATCTGCTGGTTGAGGCGTTCCTCCACGCTTTTACTGGGCAACCACTGCCAACTGATGAGGAGCTGAGACGAACTATGGCCACTGCCAAGAAAGCTGCGAAGAAACCGGCCGCCAAGAAGGCTGCCAAGAAGACCACCGCGAAGAAGGCCGCTACCAAGCGTCCGGTCGCGAAGAAGCCGGCCGCCAAGAAGGCCGTGAAGAAGACCGCGAAGAAGGCCGCCGCGCGCAAGCGTCCGGCCGCTGCCAAGAAGGCGTCCGCCAAGAAGGTCGCCGTCAAGAAGGTTGCCAAGAAGGCCGCCAAGAAGGTTGCCAAGAAGCGCACCGTGAAGAAGGCTGCCGCTGCCAAGGTGGTCAAGGCCACCAAGACGGCCAAGCCCAAGGCTGCCAAGAAGTAAGCACGACTAAAAAAGCTTTACCTCGATTTTCTCTCCCTGCGGTGCCCAGCGCAGGGAGAGGCACTTCGAAAAAGTTTCGTCCCGGCCTCCGTGCCGGGACGCTTCGTTTCAGGGGCCCGGAAATCCACTTTTCGCCCGGACCCCGCTAGCGCATTCCCCCGCCTGGCACCGTGAAATTAAGCGCGATTTGCCGTACTGCTGCATTGCGGTTACCTTTCGCGTATCCGCGCCGCGGCAGGCCGGGGGGTCCGCCGCTCCTGGGTACACAGGGGGAAAAAGCGCGGGTATCTGATGACACTCAGCGAGAGACCATGGATACCCGATACATACGTCATGCGCGCACGCACGCGCGCGGGGCTATCCAGCCCGTTGTCATAGCAGCCCTGGTGGTCGTCGTCGTGTTGGCGGCGGCAGCCTGGTTCCTCATCATCAAGCCGCATCAGGACCTGATGCAGTCCGATAACGGTGGCCATCCGTCCACGCCGGTATCGGCCGGGCGCGAAGCGGCGCCGCCGCCGGCGAACGTGGAGGCGATGAGCCTCAACCAGCTGCTGTCCGAAGCGCGCCGCGCGATGAACGAGCAGCGCCTGCTCGCCCCTGCCGGCAACAACGCGTTCGAGTTCTACCTGAAGGTGCTGCAGAAGCAGCCCGGCAACCAGGTGGCCACCGACGCGCTGCGCGAGACCTTCCCGTTCGCCGCCAATACGGCCGAACAGGCGATCAACCAGCGTGACTTCAACGATGCGCAGCGCCAGATCGACCTGCTCGCCAAGGCCGACCCGGCCAACTACACGCTGACCATCCTGCGCTCCAAGCTGGACGCCCAGCGCAAGCTGCAGGATCGCGAGCAGCAGCTGGCGGCGGACAAGGAGAAGCAGGCGCAGCTGGCCGCGCAGAAGGCCGCCGCCGACAAGGTGGAAGCCGATCGCCAGGCCGAGCTGAAGACCCAGCAGGCCGCCGCCGAGCAGACCCGCCTTGCGCAGCAGGCGCGCCAGGCGCAACAGCAGCAGGCCGAGGCGGCACGCCAGCCGCAGGCGGCGCCGGCCGCCGCGGCCGCCGGTCCCGCGGACGCGGCAACGCATGCGGCCGTGCTGGTGAAGAACACCGCGCCGCGCTATCCGACCGCGGCGATGCGTTCCAACCAGGAAGGCTGGGTGGAGCTGTCCTTCACCATCACCCCCAGCGGTGACGTGAGCGACGTCAAGGTGGTCGACGCGCAGCCGCGCCATGTGTTCGATCGCGCGGCAATGGACGCGGTGAGCCGCTGGAAGTACCAGCCGGCGACCCAGGACGGCACGCCGGTGGCGTCCACCAAGCGCCAGCGCATCGAGTTCAAGCTGTAAGACTGCGCTCCGGCAACGCAGACGAAAGAGGCGCCGCTATGGCGCCTCTTTTTTTACGCGCCGTCCAGCATGCTCGTCATTCCGGCGCAGGCCGGAATCCTGTGGCGAGGCGTGGGATGAAAGCCGTGAACCAGGCGCATGCGCTTGGCGACAATCGGGGTTGACGTCACTGGATTCCGGCCTGCGCCGGAATGACGAGCTTTGACGGCTCAGCGCCGGTGTCCGCGCTTGCTCGACGCCGCCTTGGTGCCGCCGCTCTTGCGCGCCTTGAGCTTGCCCTTGGCGCTGGACTTGGTCGCCGCCACCACCGGCGCGTCGCTCTCCACGCCGGCCCAGTCGACGTGCTCCAGGCCCAGCATGCTGTCGAACACCATCGGCATCAGGCCGGACGGCATCGGGCTGGCGGAGTTCCACATGGTCACCACGCCCGTGCGGTACTTCGGGAAGAAGCCGATCATGGTGCGGTAACCCTCGACCGCGCCGGCATGGAAGATCAGCGTCTCGCCGCCGTACTGGAACACGCGCCAGCCGAGCGCGTACGACGCCTCGGTCAGCCGCTCGCGCCGCCACGGCGTAGAGCGTAGTTCCACCGGCGTGCTCACTTCCGGCGCGTGCAATGTCTCCAGCAGCTTCGGCGGCAGCACGTCCGGACGGCCGCCCATCTGCGCGATCAGCCACTGCTCCATGTCGCGCAGGCTGGCGTTGACGCCGGCGGCCGGGGCCACGCGGTAGTACGCCTCCTTCGGCTCGAACGGACGCCAGCTGCCGGCGCCGGCGGGACGATGCGGGCGCGCCCAGCTCGCGCTGGCTTCCAGCGCCTCGCGGCCGTAGCTGGCGGTCTTCATGCCGAGCGGGAAGAAGATGCGCTTGTCGACCTGGCGGTAGAAGAAGTCGCCGGTCATGCCATAGATCACGTCGCCGATCATGCTGAAGGCCACGTTCTGGTAGCCGTAGCACTGGCCCACGCCGCAGGTCATCTTCACTTCGTCGAGCCGGCGCACCAGCTCCTCGTAGGGCACGTCGCCCTCGAGCATGTTGTCGTAGGTGTTGCGCGGCAGCCCCAGGCGCTGGCCGAGGATGTCGCGCACGGTGGCCTTCTCCGCCGCCGCGGCGTCCTTGAGCTTGAAGAACGGCAGCACGTCGGCGAGGCGGGTGTCCCAGCTGAAGCGGCCGTCGTTGACCAGCACGCCGGCCACCGCCGTGGCGAAAGCCTTGGACAGCGAGGCGAGGCGGAACACCGTCTCCGGCGTGATCGGCTCCGCGGTACTGGCATTGGCATAGCCGAGGGTGTGCTCGTAGACGACCTTGTTGTCGACCACCACCGCGGTGGCCAGGCCGGCGACGGCATGGCGCTGGTCAAGCTTGTCCAGCCAGTCCTGGTAGGCGGCGAGCGTGGCCTTGATGCGTTCGTCCGGCAGGCGCTGCGGCGCCGGATTGGCGCTCTGCATGGATACCTGGGGCTGGGTAGGCGGCGGCACCAGCGGCGGCGCCGAAGCCGGCGCGGTCTGGGGTGAGGCGGCCTGAGCCGGCGCGGACGCGGCTTCGGCTGGGAGCGGACCGCCGGCGAGGCCGAGCGCGCCGGCGATCAACAGAAAGATAGGGCGAAACTGCATGCTGCTCTGGCGTCGTGTTGGCGCGGTGCGCCGTAAACGGGGAATACCTGGGCTCCCTGAGGCTATCGGCGGGATCCGTCCCGGTTTTAGACCGTCCAATTGTCGTGCACTTCGTGCCGCTCCACAACGGACCGCCGGTGGCGTGAAAAGGCGGCAGTCATGCGCCAGGCGGGCTCGACGATGCCCCCTCTCAGGCATCGCCAAGCATCAGCGCCGCGGCGCGCTCGGCAATCATCAGCGTCGGCGCATTGGTATTGCCGGTCACCAGCGTGGGCATCACCGAGGCATCGGCCACGCGCAGGCCCGGCAGGCCCCACACGCGCAGCTCGCTGTCCACCACCGCTTCGTGCTCGCGCCCCATGCGGCAGGTGCCGACGGGGTGATAGATGGTTTCGGCGCGGCGGCGGATGAAATCGGCGTATTCGGCATCCGTGCGCAGCTCGCCGGCAGGCTGCACCGGCGCGCCGCGGAATGCGTCGAACGGCGCCTGCGCGAGGATCTCGCGCGACAGCCGGGCGGCTTCGATCATCAGCTTCAGGTCGTGGCCGTCCGCATCCCCGAGGTAGTTGGCGTGAATGGCGATGGGCACCGCCGGATCCGCCGAGCGCAGGCGCAGCCGGCCGCGGCTGCGCGGATGCAGATAGCAGGCGTGCACGGTGTAGCCGCGGCCGGGCAGGGCATGCGCACCGTGGTCATCCAGCTGCGCCGGGATGAAATGGAACTGGATGTCGCAGCGCTCGTCCGGCGCATGGCGGCTGCGCACGAAGCCGCCGGCCTCGGCCGCGTTCGAGGTGCCGATGCCGTCGCGATGCCGCGCATAGCGCCAGGCCACGGCCAGGTCATTGAGATGGTCGAAGGTGGCGCGGCTGTGGGTGCCGACTACGCTGCAGATGTCCAGGTGGTCCTGCAGGTGGGCGCCGACGTGCGGCTGGTCCAGCAGCACCGGCACGCCGTGTTCGCGCAGGTGATCGGCCGGGCCGATGCCGGACAGCATCAGCAACTGCGGCGTGTTGACCGCGCCGGCCGCGAGGATCACTTCGCCGGCCTCGATGCGCCGGCCGCCGACCTGCACGCCCACCGCGCGGTCCTGCTCGATCAGCACGCGCTGCACCAGCGCGCCGGTGCGCACTTCCAGATTGGCGCGTTGCAGGGCCGGGCGCAGGTAGGCCACCGCGGCCGAGCAGCGCGCGCCATCGCGCTGGGTGACCTGGTACAGGCCGAAGCCGTCCTGCCGCGCGCCGTTGAAATCGTCATTGCGGGTGAAGCCGGCCGCGGCGCCGGCGGCGACGAAGGCATCCGACAGCTCGCTGTGGAAGCGCAGGTCGGCCACGCTCAGCGGGCCGCCCGCGCCATGCCAGGGACCTGCGCCGCGCGCATTGTCCTCGCCGCGCAGGAACCAGGGCAGCACCGCGTCCCAGCGCCAGCGTTCGTCGCCGGTGGCCTGCGCCCAGGCCTCGTAGTCGCCAGCGGCGCCGCGGATGTAGCACATCGCGTTGATCGAACTGGAGCCGCCCAGCGTCTTGCCGCGCGGCCACCACAGGCGGCGGTTCATCAACTGCGCCTGCGGCTCGGTGCGATAGCCCCAGTTGATGCGGCCGCTGCCATACAGCCGCGCCAGGCCGCGATGATCGCCGACCAGCTTGGCGATGCCGGCGGGCATGTGGATCAGCGGATTGAGATCGCGCGGTCCGGCTTCGAGCAACAGCACGCGCTTGCCGGGCTGTGCGCTGAGCCGGTTGGCCAGCACGCAGCCGGCGGAGCCGCCGCCGACGATCACGTAGTCGTAGTCCATGCGCTCGCTCACTCCCCAGCCCCCTGGATGCGTCATGGTCGCATGCTAGTCTTCGCGCGACCCACGCAGGATGTCCCCTGGTGAACTCACCCCGTCCTACCGAGACCGGCCAGGCCTACGCGCCCGTGATGTCGGCGCTGGCGTTCTTCTTCGTGATGGCGTCCTACTACATCATCCGGCCGGTGCGCGATCAGCTGAGCGGCGTGGTGGGCTCGCAATCGCTGTGGTTCTTCTACAGCGTGGTGTTCGTAGTGATGCTCCTGCTTACGCCGGTGTTCGGCATGCTGGTGGCGCGCTTCCCGCGCAAGCGGCTGCTGGCCTGGAGCTACAGCTTCTTCGCGCTGTGCCTGCTCGCCTTCGTACCCGCCTTCGTGGCGCAGGACCGCATCGGCGCGCGCTCGCTGGGCGTGGTGTTCTACGTCTGGGTCAGCGTGTTCAACCTGTTCGTGGTGTCGCTGTTCTGGAGCTTCATGGCGGACATCTTCAACAGCGCCGGGGCGCGCAAGGTGTTCTCGCTGATCGCCCTGGGCGGCATGGCCGGCGCGATCGTCGGGCCGCTCGCGACCAAGATGCTGGTGCAGGTCATCGGCGTGGCGCCGCTGCTGGTGGTGTCGGCGGTGGCGTTGCTGGCGGCGCTCGGCCTGCTGCTGTTCCTTTCCGGCAGCCAGGAGCACGGGCGCGGCACCGACGAACCGGTCGGCGGTTCGATCTGGGCCGGCATCAAGGAGCTGTGGTCGCGCCCCTTCCTGCGCTACATGGCGATCCTGATGCTGCTCGGCGATGGCATCGGCACGCTGGCGTATGCGCTGATGGCCGACTACACCAAGGCGCACATCGCCGACAAGGTCGCGCGCACCGCTTTCTACAACGACCTGGATCTGTACACCAACGCGATCGGCGCCGTGCTGCAGCTCACCGTGACGCGCTGGCTAATGATGCGCCACGGCGCAGGCTGGGGCCTGGTCGTGCCGGCACTGGTGAACTTGCTTCTGCTGCTCGGGCTGGCGCTGGTCGGCAGCGGCCAGGTCGAGATGTTCGGCGTGGCGGTGCCGATGCTGGCGGTGACCATCGTCGGTTCGCGCGCCTTCGCCTACGGCATGACCAAGCCGGCGCAGGACGCGCTGTACACCCGCGTGCCGCGCGAGACGCGCTACAAGGGCAAGAACTTCGTGGAGACCGCGGTGTGGCGCTTCGGCGACGTGCTGGTCACCAGCGGCGTCAACCTGTTCGGCATGCTGGGCGTGACCCTGTCGGGCATGGCCTCGGTCGGCGTCGGCATTTCCGCGCTGGCGGCGTGGATCGCCCGCCGTGCGGGGCACGCGCCGGACCTCGCGCCGGAGGCGCCTGCCTCGCGCGGGACACCGTCCGGGCCCGCGCTCAAGGCCTGATCAGCGGCCGGCGATGTACTGCTCGAGGTGGTCGATCTGCTCGGCCTGCTCCTCGATCACCGCCTTCACCAGGTCGCCGATCGAGATCACGCCGATCACGCGGCTGTCGTGCACCACCGGCAGGTGGCGGATGCGGCTGTCGGTGCACAGGCGCATGCAGTATTCGACTTCGGTGTCCGGGCCGACGGTGAGCGCGGGACTGCTCATGATCTCGGCCACCGAGGTCTGCGCCGACGAGCGCCCCTGCAGGATCACCTTGCGCGCGTAGTCGCGCTCGGAAACCATGCCGACCAGCTGCTCGCCGCGCATCACCAGCAGCGCGCCGACCTGGCGTTCGGCCATGTGCTTGATGGCGTCCAGCACCGTCGCGTCTTCCGCGATGCTGAAGACCTGGTGCCCCTTGCTGTCCAGCAGATGCTTGACCTGACGCATGCCTTGCCTCCCGGAATGACCGTGGACGAACGACTGCGAAACGGTGCGTATCAGTCTAGCGCCGCCGCGCGGCGGAGGTGTAGCGCGGACGTGAATCCGTGCCGGCGCCGCTCAGCGCCGCCGCTCCTCGATGAAATACAGCGGCCGCTGCTTGCTCTCCGCATAGTTGCGGCCCAGGTATTCGCCGATCACCCCCAGCGCCAGCAGCTGCACGCCGCCGAGGAACAGGATCACCAGCATCAGGGTGGGATAGCCGCGCACCGGATCGCCGTAGAGCATGACCTTGGCCAGGACCCAGCTGCCGTAGACGAAGGCCAGCAGCGAGGCGCTCAGGCCGATCCAGGTGGCCAGGCGCAGCGGGGCGGTGGAGAACGAAGTGATGCCCTCGATCGCCAGCTGGCCCAGACGCCAGTAGTTCCACTTGGTCTGGCCGGCCTGGCGCGGCTCGCGCTGGTAATGCACGGCGGTCTGGCGGTAGCCGATCCAGGCGAACAGGCCTTTCATGAAGCGCTGGCGCTCGCGCAGCTGGCGCAATGCGTCCAGGGCACGCCGGGAGAGCAGGCGGAAGTCGCCGGTGTCGCGCGGCACCGGCGTGTCGGACAGCTTTTCCATGGCGCGGTAGAACGCGGCCGAGGTGAAGCGCTTGAAGCCGCTCTCGCCGGCGCGCGCGCTGCGGGTGGCGTAGACCACGTCGTAGCCGGCGCGCCACTGTTCGACCAGGGCGGGGATCAGCTCGGGCGGATCCTGCAGGTCGGCGTCGATCACCACCACGGCGTCGGCGTCGGCTTCGTCCAGGCCGGCGGTCATCGCCGCCTCCTTGCCGAAGTTGCGCGAGAGCTTGAGCGCAGCGGCGCGCGGATCGCGCTGCGCGAGCGACTCGAGGATCTCCCAGCTGCGGTCGGTGCTGCCGTCGTCGACGTACAGCACGCTGGCCTCCAGCGGCAGCTGGTCGAGCACCTGCGACAGGCGCTGGTGGAAGTGCTCCAGCACCGCTGCTTCGTTGTAGGCGGGCACGATGACGGTCAGCTGCGGCATGCGCGGGTCCATGCGGGCGATGCGCGCATGCTAGCGGAGCGGCGCCGGCTTCAGCGCGTGCGCCGGACCTGCGCCGGCGTGTCGCCGCGCAGATAGCCGGGGCCGCCGAGCTGGCCCATCTGCTGCTGGATCCACGCCGCGCGGCCCAGCACGTAGGGACTGGGCTGGGCCACTTTGAAGCGGCGCGGGCTGGGCAGCACCGCGGCCAGGCGCGCGGCCTGCGCCGGCGCCAGGCGGGCCGGCGGCGTGCGGAAATAAGCGTCGCTGGCGGCGCCCACGCCGTAGACGCCATCGCCCAGCTCGGCGATGTTCATGTACACCTCGAGGATGCGCTGCTTGGGCCAGGTCAGTTCGATCAGCACGGTGAAATACGCTTCCAGCCCCTTGCGCACGAAACTGCGGCCGTTCCACAGGAACAGGTTCTTCGCGGTCTGCTGGCTGATCGTGCTGGCGCCGCGCAGGCGCTTGCCGTCCTCGGCGGCGTCCATGGCGTCATGGATGGAATCGAAATCGAAGCCATGGTGGAACGGGAATTTCTGGTCCTCGCCGGCCACCATCGCCATCGGCACATAGGGCGATACCTGCGACCAGGGCACCCAGCGGTAGCGCAGGTGGAAGTCCTGCTCGCCATGGATCAGTGCGCTCAGGCGCCGCTCCATCATCACCGCCGAGGTCCATGGCGGCACGAAGCGCAGCACCAGCACCGCGAACCAGCTCAGGGCGAGCCAGGCGACCAGCAGGATCGCGAGCGGGCGCAGCAGGCGGAAAAGCAGGGGGCGGCTGGGCGGCATGGCCTTGGGTTCGGAAGGATGGGGTCGGCAGCGACGCGGCAGTATAAGAGGCTGCCTCGCCGGCTTGGCATACACTCGGGGGCCAGCGGCGCCGCGGCGCGCCGACTTGCATGGCCCTGCGGCGCCCCCATCTCTCCGCGCTTGTCCTCAGAGGTTCGCATCGTGGAAACCGTTCTTGTCGAAGACGTGCTGCACCGCTTCCTGCTCGAGCGCGCCGGCGTGCGCGGCGTGCTGGTGCGGCTGGGCGCCGCCTGGCGCGAAGTGGCCGGCCGCGCGGATTACCCGCCCGCGCTGAACGCCCTGCTGGGCGAGTCGCTGGCCGCCAGCGCGCTGCTCACCGGCAACATCAAGCTGGAAGGCAACCTCTCGATCGAACTGAAGAGCAGCGGCCCGCTGCGCCTGCTGTTCACCGAGTGCAGCGACCAGGGCCGGCTGCGCGGCCTCGCGCGCTGGGATGGCGTGCTGCCCGCGCCGCTGGAACTGGAAGCGCTGCCCGACGCGGTCATGGCCATCACCATCGGCCACGCCGAGCGCGGCCAGCGCTACCAGGGCCTGGTCGACCTGCGCCATACGGAACTGGGCGGCGCGCTGGAAGGCTATTTCACCCAGTCCGAGCAGCTGCCGGCGCGGATCCTGCTGGCGGCGGACGGCGAGCACGCCGTCGGCCTGATGCTGCAGCGTCTGCCCGGCGAGGGCGGCCGCGACGGCGTACAGGACGAGGATGCCTGGCCGCGCATCGGCCATCTGGTCGACACGCTGGGCAAGCAGGAAATGCTCGCCACCGCGCCGGAAGAGCTGCTGTACCGGCTGTTCCATGAGGAATCCGTGCGTTTGTTCGATCCGCGCCCGCTGGCCTTCGGCTGCAGCTGCACGCGCGAGCGCGTGGAATCGATGCTGCGCTCGCTGGGCCGGGCGGAAGTGGAAGCCGCGCTGGAAGCGCGCGAGGGCGAGATCGAGGTGACCTGCGAGTTCTGCGCGCAGCGCTATACGTTCGACCGCATCGACGCCGAGCACCTGCTCAGCCATTCCAGCGTCAGCGCGCCGGGCACGGCGCAATAAAAAGGCTGGGGACGCTCTGATCTATTCCACGCGCCCGGCATGGCGTCCAGAAGGCCCGCCGGCGGTGCTGCGTGGCGCAGGGCAGACTGGCCGTCTGTTCAAGCCGCGCGGCACCGCCGGCGGGCCTTCTGGACGTCACCCCATCATTCAAGTTCAACAGGCGGGGCCGTTCTGCAAGAACGGTGACGGGTGCGTGGAATAGATCAGAGCGTCTCTAGGGTAGCGCGAAGTGGTATTCGCGCTGCAGCCACACATCCGCCGCATGCGGCGTGGCGAACAGGAAACCCTGGCCGTAGCGGCAGCCGACGCGCAGCAGCGCGTCGCGCTGGTTCTCCTGCTCGATGCCTTCGGCGATCACCTGCATCTGCAGCGAATCGGCCAGCACCTGGATCGCGCGCACCACGGCGAGGCTGTGGCCGCCTTCGCGCGGCAGCTCGGTGATGAAGGAACGATCCACCTTCAGGGTGCTGATCGGGTACTGGTGCAGGTAGCTCAGCGAGGAGTAGCCGGTGCCGAAATCGTCCAGTGCGATGCCCACGTCGTGGTCGCGCAGGTTCTCCAGGATGCGTTTGACCTGCGAAGCGTTTTCCAGCAGCGCGCGCTCGGTGACCTCGATGCGCAGGCAGCGCGTCGGCAGGCGATGGGCGGCGAGCAGGTCGAGCAGGCGGCGGTCCAGGTCGGGCGAACGGAAGTGGCGGCCGGAGACGTTGATGCTGACGAAGCCGTCGCTGCCGGTGAGCGCCTCGGCCTGGGCGCAGACCTGTTCGAAGATCTGCCAGTCGATGCTTTCCGAGCAGCCGCTTTCCTCCGCCACGGCGAGGAAATCGCTGGGCGTGAGCAGGCCGCGGTCCGGGTGGCGCCAGCGCAACAGCGCCTCATAACCGACCGTGCGGCCGTCCTCCAGCGAGACGATCGGCTGGTAGAACGGCACGAATTCGTTGCGGCTCAGCGCGCGGCGCAGGTCGCCTTCCATCTCCAGCAGCGACAGCGCCTCGCGGCGCAGGCGGTCGTCGAACACGGCGGCGCGGTGGCGGCCTTCGTCCTTGGCGCGGTACATCGCCGCGTCGGCGTCGCGCAGCAGTTCTTCCGGGCGCTGGTAGTGCGGGCCGGGCAGGGCGATGCCGATCGAGGCGGAGGTGAAGATCTCCTTGGCGCCCAGGCGGAACGGCGTCTGCAGCTCGGCGATGATGCGCTCGGCGATCACCAGCGCCATGCGGTAGTCGGTGATGCCTTCGGCCAGCACGGCGAATTCGTCGCCGCCCAGGCGGGCGACCACGTCGCGGGTCTTCAGGCAGGCGCGGATGCGGCCACCGACCTGGAACAGGAGATCGTCGCCGACCAGGTGGCCGACCGAGTCGTTGATGACCTTGAAACGATCAAGATCGATGAACAGCACGGCGAACATATCGTTCGGATTGCCGTGATAGCGCTGCAATGCCTGCTCCAGCCGCTGCAGCAGCAGGGTGCGGTTGGGCAGGCCGGTGAGCGAGTCGTGCAGGGTCTCGTACTTGAGGCGGCGCTCGACGCGCTCGCGCTCGGCGATCTGTTCGCGCAGGTCGCGGTTGGCCAGGGCCAGCGCGCGGGTGCGCTCGGTGACGCGGCGCTCCAGGCTGGCATAGGCCTGCTTCAGCGATTCGGTGGTGTGCTTGCGCTGCAGCGCGTTGGCGACGTGGTAGCTGACGAAGGTGAGCAGCTCCTGGTCGCGCACGTCGTAGGTGTGCTCGGGCGAATAACTCTGCACCGCCAGCACGCCCATCGCGCGCTCGCCCCAGATCAGCGGCACGCCCAGCCAGCACACCGAGCGCGAGCCGTGGTGGCCGATCTCGCCCTGGCGGGCCAGGCGGTCGATGTCGTCCGGCGAGGCCAGCAGCGGCTTGCCGTGGCGCAGCACGTACTCGGTGAGGCCGCGGCCGTGCGAGCGCGGCAGGCGCACCGTGTCGAACTCGTCGACCGAATACGGGAAGGTGAGCTGGTTGGGCTCTTCGTCCAGCAGCGCGATATAGAAGTTGCGTGCGTACAGCAGGCCGCCGATCACGCGGTGCACGGCGGCGTAGAAGTTGTCGAGGCTTTCCGAGGCGTTGGCCAGTTCCGCGATGCGGAACAGCGCCGCCTGCAGCCGCTCGCCGCGCTGGCGCTGCAGCACCTGCTGGCGCAGCACGCGGTTGGCTTCGCGCAGCGCGGCGGTGCGGCTGGCGACGCGGCGTTCCAGTTCGGCGTGCGCCTCGCGGCGTTCCAGTGCGGTCTGCACGTGCTTGGCGACGTAGCTGAGCAGCTCGCGGTCGTGTTCGGTGTAGTGGGTGTCCTCGCGATAGCTCTGCACCACGATGCCGCCGACCACGCGCCCGTCGCGCTGCAGCGGCACGCCGAGCCAGTCCTCGCAGACCGGCCCGAGCAGTACGAACTGGCCGGCGAACTGGCGCGACAGCTCTTCCACCGAGCCCATGATCGGCTGGCCGCTCTGCAGCAGGTTCCAGGTGAGGCTGTGGCGCATGTCCTGCAGCGGCACGCTCTGGTCGGGCAGGGGCGGATCCTTGTCCATGGTGTCGACGTAGTACGGGAAGCGCACGCTGTCGGTGGCCGGGTCGTACAGCGCGACGTAGAAGTTCTCCGCGTACATGAGGCTGCCGAGGATGCCGTGCAGCGCGTGCATCATCTCGGCCATGTTGTGTTCGGTGCTGGCCTGGTCGGCGATCGCGTAGAGCGCGCGCTGCAGGCGCTCGGCCATGGCCAGGCGGGAGATCGCCTCGTACAGGCGCGAGGTCTCGGCCAGCTGGCGCAGGCGCGAGGCGGCCATCCGGCCCAGCCAGGCGATTTCCTCGGCGGCGCCGGCCGGCAGCGGGCCTTCGGTGGCCACGGCCAGCAGGCGCTGGCACTGCGGGTCCTCGGCCAGGGCCAGCTGGCCCGGCAGGAGCGGGTCCGCAGGGGCCTCCAGCTGGCGCCAGACCAGGGAGCCGCGCACCCCGAGGGCGCGGATCATCGTCCCGCAGATTTCCATCACGGCGGCCGCGTCACCCGCCCGGAACAGACCCTCGACAGCCGCATGCAACGCCGCGGAGCCGGGCTCCGGGGGCGGGTACATGGGGGCGGCATTGGTGGGTACTGAACTCATCCGGCGTGGACCGGTCCATCGCTTAAGGTCACATACGCCTTTATATCGTCTCTGTTCAGCGTTGTCGCTGACGGAACGGGCCGGCGTAGCCGCTTTTTGGCCGGATGGGACTCCAGAATATTTTGCGGTCTGGATCACCCAATTACCGGGGCAAAATGGATGTAAGTAAAAGTTAAATTGTGGTAAGCTCCAACCACCCGAGCCCTGGGGAGGGTGTGGGTTCCATCCACGTAGAGCTTTATTCCGGTCGAACTCCATGCGTCGCCTGCTGTTGCCCATGCCATTTCTGCTGATGCCGCTTGCCGCGGCAGGGCAGTCGCTGGCCGGCGATACGCACGAGCTGGCCAACCGCCTGCTGGCCCAGAAGCCGGACCAGGTGGTGCAGGTCGGCCCGGATACGGCGGTTCCCCTGTGGCGCGGCAGCGATGGCCGCTGGCTGACGATCAAGGCCGATAGCGGCACGTTCGGCTCTGCCCAGCACAGCGACGGCCCGCTCCAGTTCAGCGTGGTCGACGCTTCCCGCGCCGTTTCCACCGACCTGACCTACGGCCTGGGCTCCAATTTCCAGGCGCATGTGGGCGTCAGCGAGCACAGCTGGATCAACAACCGCGTGCCGCGCGTGATCGGCAGCGAGATCGGTGCCACCTACAGCAGCGGCCGCTACAGCGTGGGCCTGAGCCTGGGCGCCAACAGTACGCCGAATGCCTCGGTGCTGCCGCGCCTGCTGCCGGGCGCTCCCGCCGGCGTCAACGGCCTGAACGCGTTCGACAGCAGCGCGCAGCTCAATGCCCGCGGCCGCGTGGCGCTGGACAACAAGAGCGGCATCGACCTGGGCGCCAGCGTGGGCCGTGTGCGCCTGCTGCCCGGCAACCTGCTGGGCGTCAATACGCTGGACCAGAAGGCGCTGAGCTTCGGCGTCGACCGCGGCCCGCTGGCCGTCGGCGTGGCCGGTCGCGTCATGCAGCCGGCGCTGCCGGGCACGGGCTACAACAGCGACCGCCGCTGGAGCAGCATCGACCTGGGCGTCACCCTGCGCCTGCCCTGGCAGGGCGAGCTGAGCATCGGCGCGCAGAACGTGTGGTCGTCCGGCAATGCGGTGAATACGCCCGCCGGCCCGGAGCCGGACCAGTCGCGCACGCCGTACGTGCAGTACCACCAGGATCTCTGAGTTCGTCGGCCTGACTTGATCGACCTGAATTGATCGGCACGCAGTCGAACTCGATGCAAAACAAGAAGCCGTCGCCACTGGCGACGGCTTCTTCGTTTCGGGGCCCGTCCGAGCCGGCGCTCAGTCCTGCCGGCGGATGCGCAGGTCGCCGCTGAACGTCTCCAGCTTGATGGTCGAACCGCCGCTGCCGGCCGTGGTATCCAGCTCCGTACCCGGGCCGTGTTCCACCTTGCGCGGCGAACCGAAATCGCTGCGCAGGTCGCCACTGAACGTATTGGCGTGAATCTGCGCGGCAAGGTTGCCTGGCACCTGCACCTGCACATCGCCGCTCATGCTGTCGATGTTCATGTCGCCGCCGCCGGCCATGCCGCCGCCCACCTGCACGTCGCCGGAGACGGTGCTCAAGTTGAGCCGCTTCCACGGTCCGCCGTTGACGTGGATGCGGCCGGACACGGTCTGCAGTTCGGCCTCGCGTCCCACCGACGGAGCGAGGATGTCGCCGCTCACCGTCTGCAGGTCCACCTTGTCGGCGTGGCCGGCCAGTTCCAGGCTGCCGCTGACGCTTTCCGCTTCCACCGAGGGCGAGCGCGCGTTGATGCGCACCTTGCCGCTCACCGAATTGATCTTGATGCTGCCGCCGTCGATGCCGTCGATGCTCGCCGGCGCGCTGACCACTTCCACTTCCAGCGAGGCGGCCTTGGGCACGCGCACGTCCAGCGTGGTGTTGCCCATCGCAGTGTCGTTGCTCCAGTTGAACCAGCGCGACTTGCCCGTCGATTCCACTTTCAGTTCGAGGTTGCCGTTGTCGCCCTCGAACTCCAGCGGCCTGGCGCCTTCGCCCAGGCGGCCGGTGACCTGCACCTGGTTGCGGTCCCAGGCGGTGACGGTGACCGAGCCTTTGACGTTGCTGATCTGCAGCTGCACGTTGGGCTTGGCGTCGTGGCTGAGGTTGATCGGCGTATCGGCGTAGGCCTGGCCGATCGCCAGGGCCAGCAGCAGGACAGGTAGATTGCGTGCGGTTTTCATGATTGTGCTCCGGTGACTCAGCCTGCCTGTTGTTCCATCTGGCGCAGTTGCGACTGGCGTTTGGCGGTGCGGTCCAGCAGACGCTGCAAGGCGGGGGAATGCGGTGCCTGCTGGATGGCCTGTTGCAGTTCCATGCGTGCGGCGTCCAGTTCCACCGCCGCGCCGGCCAGGCGCGGGTCGGAGGGTTTCCAGTTCGCCGGCACCTGTACTTCGAGCGTGGCGGGCGCTTCGACCCGCAGCCGATGATTGATCGCGACAGCCAGCAGCGACAGTCCGGCGAAGCTCGCCGCGAGCATCCAGGCGTGGCTGCGCCGTGCGCGCGGGGTTACCGCGGCGGCGGGCGCTGCGGCATCCAGCTTCGCTTCGATGTCCACCCACAGGTCTCGCCGCGGGGACACCGGCTCGCGCAGGGCGCGCATCTGGCGATGCCATTCGAATTCGTTCATGACGCTTCTCCAAGTACCTTGCGCAGCAGTCCGCGTGCGCGGTGCAGCTGCGCTTTCGACGAGCCGACGGCCATGCCGAGCTCGGCGCTGATTTCCTCGTGCCGCCAGCCTTCCACGTCGTGCAGGACCAGCACGGCGCGCGCGCGTGGCGGCAGTTTGCCGATCGCACGTTCCAGTTCGTCGCGTTCGGCCGCACAGAACGGAGTCTGGCCGTGATCCGGCAGGTCGTCCTGGTCCATCGTGCTGACCGGGTCGGCGCCGCGCGAGCGGATGTCCATCAGCGCCACGTTCACCGCCAGGCGATACAGCCAGGTGCCGAACGCGCTTTCGTGACGGAAGCCGGCGAGTTTCTGCCAGGCGCGCACGAAGGCATCCTGGGTCAGGTCCTCGGCGCGTGCGTGGTCGTAGCCGGCCAGCCGGAGTACCGCGCCGTAGACGCGATCCGCATGCCGGCGATAGAGCCGCTGGAACGCTGCCCGGTCGCCGTCCGCAGCGGCGCGCACGTCGGCGGCGTCGTCGTCGGGCGCTGCGACGATGGCAGGCGGCATGGGGTTTCCGGTGGTGGCGCAGGCGCTGATCATCTTGCCAGCTTGGATGCGCCGTGGCGCGGCAAGGTTTAGAGGAGGGGGCTCATCGGCCATCGGTCATGGCCGCGATGCGGAAGGCGGCGGCCGGGCCTTGCGCCACGGCCGCCGCGAACGTCAGGAAGCGACCGCGGAAGCCCGCGGCGCGCCGGCAAGCGCGCCGGCGACGCGCTGCAGTTCGTCATGCAGGCGCTGCGGCATGCGCTGGCCGAATTCGCTCAGGTAGCTGCCGATGGCGGCGGCCTCGGCCTGCCAGCCGGCTTCGTCGATGTGCAGCAGCTCGTCCAGCGCGGCGGCGTCGAGGGCCAGGCCTTCGGTACGCAGCTCGCCCCGGGCCGGCAGCGTGCCGATCGGCGTATCGACACCAGCGGCCTTGCCTTCGACGCGGGCGATCATCCATTCCAGCACGCGCAGGTTGTCGCCGAAGCCCGGCCACAGGAACTTGCCGTCCTTGCCTTTGCGGAACCAGTTGACGTGGAAAACCTTCGGCAGTTGCGCGCCCGGCTGGTCGAACGACAGCCAGTGCTTGAAGTAGTCGCCGTAGTGGTAGCCGCAGAACGGCTTCATCGCCATCGAATCGCGGCGCAACACGCCGACCGCGCCGGTGGCCGCGGCGGTGGTTTCCGAGCCCATCGCGCCGCCGACCAGCACACCGTGCGCCCAATCGCGCGCCTCGAACACCAGCGGCACCAGGGAGGGGCGGCGGCCGCCGAATACGATCGCGCTGATCGGCACGCCCTGCGCGTCCTCGGCCTTGGGCGACCAGGTCGGGCACTGCTTCGCGCTTACCGTGAAACGCGCATTGGGATGCGCGGCCGGTCCGTTGGCCGGGTCATAGGCGCGGCCCTGCCAGTCGAGCGCCGGCTCGCCCGGCAGGCCTTCCCACCACGGCTGGTTGTCGGCGGTGACGGCGACATTGGTGAAGATGGTGTCGCGCGCGATGCTGGCGAGCGCATTGGGATTGCTGCCCGCGCTGGTACCCGGCGCCACGCCGAAGAAGCCGGCCTCGGGATTGATCGCGTACAGGCGGCCGTCCGCGCCGGGGCGCATCCAGCAGATGTCGTCGCCGACGGTCCACACCTTCCAGCCGTCGCGGCGATAGCCTTCCGGCGGAATCAGCATGGCCAGGTTGGTTTTGCCGCAGGCCGAGGGGAAGGCCGCGGCGACGTAGTGCGTCTGGCCCTGCGGATTCTCGATGCCGACGATCAGCATGTGCTCGGCCAGCCAGCCCTCGGACTTGGCCTGCCAGCTGGCGATGCGCAGCGCGTGGCACTTCTTGCCCAGCAGCGCGTTGCCGCCGTAGCCGGAGCCGTAGGACTTGATCGCCAGGTCCTCGGGGAAATGCATGATGAAGCGGCGCTCCGGGTCCAGCTCGCCGGTGGAGTGCAGCCCCTTCACAAAGGTCTCTTCGCGCTCGATGCGCGCCAGCGCCGCGGCGCCCATGCGCGTCATGGTGCGCATGTTGGCGACCACGTAGGGGCTGTCGGTGATCTCCACGCCGCAGCGGGCCAGCGGGGAGTCGATCGGGCCCATGCAGTACGGGATGACGTACATGGTGCGGCCTTCCATGCAGCCGTCGAATAGGCCGTCCATCTTGGCGTGGGCCTCGGCCGGGTCCATCCAGTGGTTGTTCGGGCCGGCGTCCTCGCGCTCCTTGGTGCAGACGAAGGTGAGGTGTTCGACGCGGGCCACGTCGGAAGGGCTCGAGCGGTGCAGGTAGCAGCCCGGATGGGTCTGCTGGTTCAGTTCGACCAGGTCGCCGGTCTGCAGCATCTGCTGCACCAGCGCCTGGTATTCGGCGTCAGAGCCATCGCACCAATGGATGCGGGCGGGGCGGGTCAGCGCCGCCGCCTCGTCGACCCAGCGCTGCAGCGCCTCCAGCTTGCTCGCCATGCGTTCCTCTCTCTGGTCTTAGAACAAAAAAGAGCAGAAACGGTAGTTTGCGTGTACTGGCATTGCAAGGCGGAGTGCAGCAAAGCGGCCCTGCAGTGCCGCCAAGCCGCTGATGCGGCTGGTCTTTCAGCCAGGCGTGAGCGTCTTGATCATGTGCTCGACGTAGGCATCGAACTCTTCATGGCTGATGCGCGGTAGACCCAGCGTGAAGTTGAGCTGGAGGAAGCCCACGTAGGCCGCATAGGTGAGGCGCGCGCGGTTCAGTGCCTCGTCCGGCGCCAGGCCGGCCTCGCGGTAGATGTTGGTGAGGAATTCCATGCGCCGCTGCGAGACGCGGGCCATCACCGGCACCACCTGCGGGTGGTCCAGCGCCTTGAGCAGGGCGGCATAGACGCGGTGCGGGGCGATCTCGTGGGCGACGCGGCGGAACAGTTCCGGCAGACGGGCGCGCGGGTCGGGCATGGCCTCGATCTGGCTGATCACTTCGCGCTCGCCGTACTGTTCCCAGCGCTCCAGCGCCGCCTGCAGCAGGGCCTCGCGGGTGCGGAAGTGCCAGTAGAAGCTGCCCTTGGTGACCCCGAGCTGGCGGGCCAGGGCCTCCACGGCCAGGGCGCCTACGCCCTGGTCGGCAATCAGCTTGAGGGCGGCATCTTCCCAATCTTCGGCGGAAAGACGGGTGCGTTCGGGTTTGGCGCTGGCATTCATTCCAGCATGGTAGCCCCAGTCCTAGGCTTTGCAATCCGAACGGGCATGGTTGACGGCGGCTTGGAGGGCAATCCATACTCGTCCGTATGGTTACTGTCGCGTCCATTGCCGATTCGTCCTCGCGCTTCACCGCCGCCGATGGCGTGCGGCTGGCGATCGACGTGCGCCAGCCGGAGGGCCGGCCGACCCTGCTGTTCGCCCACGGCTTCGGCCAGACCCGCCACGCCTGGACCGCCACCGCGGATGCGCTGGCCGGCGAGGGTTGCCGTTGCGTCAGCTTCGACAGCCGAGGCCATGGCGAAAGCGAGCGCGTGCCCGGCGGCGATTACCACATGGAACAGTTCGTGGCCGACCTGGTCGGGCTGGCCCGCGCGCAGCCGGAACCGCCGGTGCTGGTCGGCGCCTCGATGGGCGGCCTGCTCGGCCTGGTGGTGGCCGGCGAGATCGAACCCACGCTGTTCCGCGCCCTGGTGCTGGTGGATATCACCCCGCGCTGGGAGACCGCCGGCGTCGAGCGCATCCTCGCCTTCATGCAGGCGCATCCGGACGGTTTCGCCGACTACGCCGAAGCGGCCGAGCAGATCGCCGCCTACCTGCCGCACCGGCCTGGCCGCAAGAGCGAAGACCAACTGCGCCCGCTGCTGCGCGAAGGCGCCGACGGCCGCCTGCGCTGGCACTGGGACCCGGCCCTGCTCGGCGGCGACCTGGTGCGCGAGAGCGAGCGCTACCAGCCGCGCCTGATGAGCGCCGCGGCCAACGTGCGCGCGCCGCTGCTGCTGCTCTCCGGCGGACGCAGCGACGTGGTCTCGCGCGACACGGTCGACGAATTCCTGCGCCTGGCCCCGCATGCCGAGCACGTGGAACTGCCGCGCGCCACGCATATGGTGGCCGGCGACGCCAACGACGCTTTCACCCGTGAGATCGCACGCTTCCTGCGGACTCTGGATGGTGAAGCCACGCATTGAATGCCGCACGGACGCGGAACCTGATCGAGTAGTTCTTATGCCTGTCCATCGCAACAACGCCATTCGCGACGAGGTGCTTCCATGTCCGTGATCCTCACCCTGCTGGCGGCGCTCATCGCTACCGGCGCCTGTGCCTACCATCGCAGCAGCCTGCGGACCTGGGCGGTCGTCACGCTCGGCGCCACGGTGATCGTGGGCCTGATCGCGGGCGCGCCGGTCACCACCGTCGTGCTGCTGGTCATCGAGCTGCTGGTCGCGGTGCCGCTGCTGATGCTGGACTTCCGCCGCAAGAAGATCAGCGCGCCGCTGCTGAAGCTGTTCGCCAAGGTCACGCCGAAGCTGTCGGAGACCGAGCAGACCGCGCTGGAGGCCGGCACCGTCGGTTTCGAAGGCCAGCTGTTCTCCGGCAAGCCGGACTGGCACGAGCTGATCAAGCAGCCCAAGCCGGAGCTGAGCACCGAAGAGCAGGCCTACATGGACGGCCCGGTCGAGCAGCTCTGCGGCATGCTTAACGACTGGCAGATCACCCACGAGCTGGCCGACCTGCCGCCGGAGGTCTGGGCCTTCGTCAAGAAGCACAAGTTCTTCGGCATGATCATCCCGAAGCAGTACGGCGGCCTGGGCTTCTCGGCGCTGGCGCATTCGGCCGTGCTGCAGAAGCTGGCGACCATGTCGGCCACGGTCGCCTCCACCGTCGCGGTGCCCAACTCGCTCGGCCCGGCGGAGCTGCTGCTGCACTACGGCAGCGACGAGCAGAAGAACTACTACCTGCCGCGCCTGGCGGTGGGCGAGGAGATTCCCTGCTTCGCCCTCACCGGCCCGTACGCCGGCTCCGACGCCACCTCGATCACCGACTACGGCATCGTGTGCAAGCAAGTGGTCGATGGCGTCGAGACGCTCGGCATCCGCCTGACCTTCGACAAGCGCTACATCACGCTGGCGCCGATCGCCACCGTGGTCGGCCTGGCTTTCCGCATGTACGACCCGGACCAGTTGCTGGGCGACAAGGACGACCTCGGCATCACCCTGGCGCTGATTCCGCGCTCGACCCCGGGGCTGGAGATCGGCCGCCGCCACTTCCCGCTCAACATCCCGTTCCAGAACGGCCCGGTGCACGGCAAGGACATCTTCGTGCCGATGTCGGTGCTGATCGGCGGCCCGGGCATGGCCGGCCACGGCTGGCGCATGCTGGTGGAATGCCTGTCGGTCGGCCGCGCCATCTCGCTGCCGTCCAATGCCACCGGCGGCGTGCGTTCCGCGGTTGCCGCGACCGGCGCCTATGCGCGCATGCGCAAGCAGTTCGGCCTGTCCATCGCGCGTTTCGAAGGCGTGGAAGAGGCGCTGGCGCGCATCGGCGGCCTCACCTACGCCACCGCCGCGCTGTCGCGTGCCACGGCCGCCGCGGTGGACCGCGGCGAGAAGCCGGCGGTGCCCTCGGCGATCGCCAAGTACCACGCCACCGAATGGGGCCGCATCATCGCCGGCGACGCCATGGACGTGCACGGCGGCAAGGCCGTGCAGCTGGGTCCGAAGAACTACGCCGGCCGCGCCTGGCAGGGCGTGCCGATCGCCATCACGGTGGAAGGCGCGAACATCATGACGCGCAGCCTGATGATCTTCGGCCAGGGCGCGATCCGCTGCCATCCCTACGTGCTGAAGGAAATGCAGGCGCTGTCGATCGCCGATTACGGCGACCGCCTGAAGACCTTCGACCGCCTGCTGTTCAGCCATATCGGCTTCGGCATTTCCAATGCGGTGCGCGCCTTCACCCTGGGCTTCACCGGTTCGCGCATCGGCGAGGCCGCGGGCGACGCCTACACGCGCCGCTACTACCGCAAGCTCGACCGCTATTCGGCCGCGCTGGCGCTGTGCGCGGACACCTTCATGGGCGTGCTCGGCGGCAAGCTGAAGTTCAAGGAGAAACTGTCGGCGCGCCTGGGCGACGTGCTGAGCTATCTGTACATCGCCAGCGCCATGCTCAAGCGCTACGAGGACACCGGCCGTCCGGAAGCGGACCGTCCGCTGCTGGCCTGGGCCTTCCACGAGTGCATGTGGCGTACGCAGATGGCGCTGGACGGCGCGATCCGCAACTTCCCGGTGCGCCCGGTCTCCTGGCTGCTGCGCGTGCTGGTGTTCCCGTTCGGCCGCCGCGAAGTGCCGCCGTCGGACCGCCTGGGCCGCCGCGTCGCCGCCATCATCACGGCGCCGGGCGAAGCGCGCGACCGCCTGCTGGAGTGGGTGTATCTCACCCCGACGGCGAACAACACGGTCGGCCGCATGAACGAGCTGCTGCCGGACGTGATCGCCGCCGAGCCGGTGGAGCGCAAGTTCCTCAAGGCGCAGAAGGCCGGCCAGTTCAAGTCGCACGACTACTTCGGCCAGCTGGCCGAGGCCGAGAAGGCCGGCATCATCGACAGCGCCGAGGCGGCCCTGCTCAAGCGCGTGCGCGAGGGCGTGTTCGAGTTCATCTCGGTCGACGATTTCGACCCGTCGGAACTGGGCGCGGCGAAGACCAAGGAAGAGATCAAGAAGCTCGCCGACGCGGCCTGAGCGTAGGTTGGGGTGAGCGCAGCGAACCCCAACAGACCACCCCGGTTACCGCGCCGTCGAGCGTGGTAACCGGAAGATCGGACGTATCGATGGCCTGAGAGGCTTGTTGGGGTTCGCTGCGCTCACCCCAACCTGCGGCGCTGTTCTTCAGGGGGCCATGACGCAGCGGTTCTTGCCGTTTTCCTTGGCCTTGTACAGCGCGCGGTCGGCGGCCTGGATCAGGTCCTCGTCGCTGCGCGCGTCGCCGCTCCACAGCGCGATGCCCTGGCTGGCGCTCACCTGCGCCACGAACGGGCCGCGGCTGCCGTCCAGCGGGTAGGGCGCGGCCAGTTCGCCGCCCAGTTCCTGGCAGCGGTGCAGCAGTGCCGCGGCATCGGAGACGTCTTCCAGGATCAGCGCGAATTCGTCGCCGCCCAGGCGCGCGACGGTGTCGTTCGCGCGCAGCGCCGCGTGGAGGCGCGCGGCGATCGCGCGCAACAGCGCATCGCCGGCCGGATGCCCGTGGTCGTCGTTGATGCCCTTGAAGCCGTCGATGTCCAGCAGCACCAGCGCGAACGCCATGCCGTGGCGCGGCGCGCGTTGCATGGCGGTGCGCAGGCGGTCGTGGAACAGCACGCGGTTGGGCAGGCCGGTGAGCATGTCGTGGGTGGCCTGGTGGCGGATCTGCGCTTCCACCCGCTCGCGCTCGGCCATCTCGATGCCGAGCTGGCGGTTGCGCTCCGACAGCTCGTCCAGCGTGGCGCGCAACTGCGCGCGCGCTTCGTACAGCTCCAGGAACACGCGCACCTTCGACTGCAGGATGGCGTCGTTCACCGGCTTGGCGATGTAGTCCACCGCGCCGAAGCGGTAGCCCTTGAGCCGATGGAGGTCGTCCGCATAGGCCGCGGTGACGAAAATGATCGGCGTCTCCTGCAGCTGGCCGGATTCGCCCAGCAGCGAGGCCACCTCGAAGCCGTCCATGTCCGGCATGTTCACGTCCAGCAGGATCAGCGCGAACTCGTGGTCCAGGCACATCGCCAGCGCCTGGTTGCCGCTGCTGGCTTCCAGCAGCTCGGCCCCGCAATCGGCCAGCAGCACGCGCATCGCCACCAGGTTGGCATGGGTGTCGTCGACGACGAGGATCTTGGGGCGGGCGATATTCATGCGAGACAGAGCCGGTTGAGCAGCGGCGGGATCTGCGCCAGGGGCAGGCAATGGTCGGCGCCGGCGCGCTCCAGCGCGGCCTGCGGCATGGTCGGTACTTCCGCGTCGCCGGGCTCCTGCACGATGGCGATGCCTCCCTGCGCGCGGATCGCCGCCAGTCCTTCGGCGCCGTCGCTGTTGGCGCCGGTGAGCACCACGCCGACCAGGCGTTCGCGGTACGCCTCGGCGGCGGAATCGAATAGTACGTCGATCGAGGGGCGCGCGTAGCTCACCCGCGGGTCCACGCTGAGCGCAAAGCGGCGGTCGTGCTCCAGCAGCAGGTGATAGCCGCTGGGCGCCACGTGCACCGTGCCGGGCGCCGGCAGTTCGCGCTCGCGCGCCTCGGTCACCGCCAGGCGGGTGTGCCGCGCCAGCAGCTCGCACATCAGCTCGACCGTGGCCGAGCCGGTATGG
>Ga0102590_1000512_pt1 | contig 84175 bp, 85 predicted proteins | sample AraplaMF_Col_mMF_FD_76859 | JGI IMG/M metagenome (GOLD analysis project Ga0102590, IMG submission 76859) | Arabidopsis root microbial communities from the University of North Carolina, USA - plate scrape MF_Col_mMF | ecosystem: Host-associated > Plants > Roots > Endosphere | place: USA... | reverse complement strand
AGGCACGATCTCGGCCTCGAGCACCGCGACCGGATGCGGGCGCAGATGCGCATTGAGGCCGTCGCGAAACCGGCCCGGTGGAAATGGCTTGTCGATGTCGACATGCGCGACCTGGCCTCGCGCGTGCACGCCGGCATCGGTGCGGCCGGCGCCATGCACCCGCAAATCCGCGCCGGTCATCGCCTTCACCGCCGCCTCCAGCGCACCCTGCACCGACGGCAGCGTGTCCTGCACCTGCCAGCCGAAGAACGGCGCGCCGTCATATTCGATGGTGAGCTTGTAGCGGGGCATCAGGAAAGCCGCATCGGCGGCTTCACAGGGACGCCACGCAGGAAGTCGCTGGCCTGCATCCGCGCCTTGCCCTCGCGCTGGAGCTCGAGGATGCGGATCGCGCCCTCACCGCAGGCGATGGTGAGCTGGCTGTCGAGCACCTCGCCCGGGGCGCCCGTGCCCTTGGCGAGCTTGCAGCGCAGGATTTTGATACGCGCATTTTCGCTGACATCCGATAGTTCGGCCCATGCGCCGGGAAACGGCGACAGGCCGTGAATGTGGCGCAGCACCGCGTGCGCGGGCTTGCTCCAATCGATTCGCGCCTCGGCCTTGTCGATCTTGGCCGCATAGGTGACGCCGTCCTCGCTCTGCTTCTTGAGCTGGAGCCCGCCGCGATCGAGCGCGGCCATCGCGCGCACCATCAGATCGGCGCCGAGGCGAGACAGCCGATCATGCAGATCGAGTGCGGTCATGGTGTCCGATATCGCAAGACGCTCGGCCATGGCGACGTCGCCGGTGTCGAGGCCGACATCCATCTTCATCACCATCACGCCGCTCTCGGCATCACCGGCCATGATCGCGCGGTTGATCGGGGCTGCGCCGCGCCAGCGCGGCAAGAGCGAGGCGTGCAGATTGTAGCAGCCGAGTTTGGGCGCATCGAGGATCGCCTGCGGCAGGATCATGCCGTAGGCGACGACGACGGCCGCGTCGGCCTCAAAGGACCTGAACTCATCGAGCGCTTCCTGCGTCTTCAACGTCTTCGGCGTCAGCACGGGCACGCCGAGTTTTCGCGCGGCCTCTTCGACCGGCGTCGGCTGCATCTGCAGCCCGCGCCGTCCGCCGGGCTTCGGCGCACGGGTATAGACGGCCACGATCTCGTGGCCATGGGCGACCAGCTCAAGCAGCGTCGGCACCGAGAAATCGGGCGTGCCCATGAAGATCAGGCGGAGGGACATGACAAGCACTCAGGTACGTTCCCTTCCCCCTTGTGGGGAGGGTCAGGGAGAGGGGTGCCACACGACGCGCTGTCTCGGCTTGAGCGCGGGCGCTTTGTTGTTGGCGCTCCGAGAATCGGGAGCACCTTTTGCTGGGTTACCCCTCTCCCCCACCCTCCCCCACAAGGGGGGAGGGAGCGCAGGGGGGGATGTGGGGCAACACCAGTCGGTTACAATTGAGTCACTCCGCGCGCTTGGCGGCTTTCTCGAACTTCTTGATCACGCGGTCGCGCTTGAGCTTGGACAGATAGTCGACGAACAGCACGCCGTTGAGATGGTCGATCTCGTGCTGGATGCAGGTGGCGTAGAGGCCTTCGGCGTCCTCTTCGTGCACCTTGCCGTCGAGATCGGTGAAGCGCACGCGCACCTTCGCAGGCCGCTCGACCTCCTCGTAATATTCGGGAATCGACAGGCAGCCTTCCTCGTAAGTGGAGAGTTCCTCGGACGAGGCGAGGATCTCCGGATTGATGAAGACACGCGGTTCCGGCTTGGTCTCGCCGTCCTGATTGGGCTTGGCGAGGTCCATGGTGATCAGCCGCAGCGGCTGCGCGATCTGGATCGCGGCGAGGCCAATGCCGGGCGCGTCATACATGGTCTCGAACATGTCGTCGGCAAGCTTGCGGATCTCCGACGTGACCTTCTCGATCGGCTTGGAGACCAGACGCAGCTGCTTGTCGGGCAGGATGATGATTTCTCTGAGGGCCATGGCGGGCGATTTAAGCCGCGCGCGACAAGCGGTCAATGCGGCCGGGAACGCGTTAACGGTTCGCTAACCATAAAACTTCAGCTTTCATTAACCATAAAAATGAGGGGACCGTTCACCGGCATTGTTCTCCCTTCGTTCGCCCTTGGTCGCCGAATCGGCTAGAAGGGCAGCCATGAACGAGATCATTTTCATGCTGGGCGACTGGCCGGTGCGCACAATCGATGCGCTGATCGGCTTCGGCGCCCTCGTCCTCATCCTGCTGGTGGTGATTGCGATCGTGATCGCGCGATCCGGGCGGCGCAGCGCGGAACTCGCGATTGCGAGCGCGATCCGGGCCGACGAACTGGAGGAGCGGCTCGCCCAGGTGCTGCGCGCCCAGAGCGAAGCGTCCGGCCGGGTCGATGCCATGACCCAGGCCCTGGCCGGCCGGCAGGCCGAGATGGCGCGGGCCGTCAACGAGCGGCTGGATTCGGTGACCCATCGGGTCGGCCAGTCCATGGAACATTCGACCCGCAACACCATGGAGAGCCTGCGCGCGCTGCATGAGCGGCTCGGCATCATCGACAGCGCGCACAAGAACCTCACCGACCTCACCACCCAGGTGACCACCTTGCGCGACGTGCTCTCCAACAAGCAGTCGCGCGGCGCCTTCGGTCAGGCGCGGATGGAGGCGATCGTCCAGGATGGCCTTCCCAAGGGGGCCTACGAGTTCCAGTTCACGCTCTCGACCGGCAAGCGGCCGGATTGCGTCGTGTTCCTGCCGGACCAGCGCCCGCTCTGCATCGACGCGAAATTTCCGCTGGAGGCGATGACCGCGCTGCACGACGCCCGCACCGACGAGGAGCGGCGAATCGCCACGCAGCGGCTGCGCGGCGACGTGATGAAGCATGTCAGCGACATCGCGGAAAAATATCTCGTCGCCGGCGAGACCCAGGAGATGGCGCTGATGTTCGTGCCGTCGGAATCGGTCTACGCCGAGATCCACGACGGTTTCGACGACGTGATCCAGAAGGCCTATCGCGCCCGCGTCGTGCTGGTCTCGCCCTCGCTGCTGATGCTCGCGATCCAGGTGATGCAGCAGATCATGAAGGACGCGCGCATGCGCGATGCCGCCGACCAGATCCGCACCGAGGTGATCAAGCTCGGCGACGATCTCGGCCGCCTGCGCGACCGCGTGCTCAAGCTGCAGAAGCATTTCGCCGACGTGAACGAGGACGTCCGCCAGGTGCTGATCTCCGCCGACAAGATCGAAAAGCGCGCGGGACGCATCGAGGAGCTCGATTTCAGCAAGAGCGACGCCCCGGAGGGACCGCGGCTGGTGGCCACGGACGCGGGCGAGCTGTTTCCGCGGAAGCTCCAGGCGGGGGAGTGAGATTAGGGCACACTGTCATGCTCCGCGAAGGCGGGGCATCCAGTACGCCGTGACGATCGTTGTTGAATCGAGGTGGTGGTGAGTACTGGATCGTCCGCCTTCGCGGACGATGACACCGTTGGGGTGATCGCATGGGCGCACGCCACTACTACGTCTACATTCTCGCCAGCAGGATCGGCGGCACGCTGTACATTGGAGTGACAAATGACCTCATTCGCCGAGTGGCCGAGCACAAGTCAAAGCTCATCGAGGGCTTCACGGAGAAGTACGAGGTCGCCCGGCTGGTCTACTTCGAACAGTTCGATGATCCCGACAATGCGATCAAGCGCGAGAAGCGACTGAAAAAGTGGAACAGGGCCTGGAAGGTTCGGTTGATCGAGCAGCACAATCCGAATTGGGATGACCTTTATCACGGAATTGCCGGCCCGCCATGACGCTGTCATACCCCGCGAAGGCGGGGTATCCAGTACGCCGAGGCGGTCGTGATTGAATCGAGGCGCTGATGATTACTGGATCGTCCGCCTTCGCGGACGATGACACCGAGGATGTTGCAGCCTCTCCCGCCTCACCGGCTACCGCAAGGGTCTTTTCCCACAGAATCTGCTAACACCACCCCATGACCGCACCCGACGCGACTTCGCCTGCCGCCGCTCCTGCAACCTCCTGGCGCGATAGCCTTGCCGTTTACCTGCAGCCGCGGGTGCTGATCGTGCTCTTCCTCGGCTTCTCCTCGGGGCTGCCGCTGGCGCTGTCGGGATCGACGCTGCTGGTATGGATGGCCGAGGCGGGGGTCGATCTCGGAACGATCGGGCTCTTTGCACTGGTTGGAACGCCGTACACGCTCAAGTTCCTGTGGGCGCCCCTGGTCGATGCCCTGCATGTACCGTTCTTCACGCGCGCCTTTGGCCGTCGGCGTGGGTGGCTGGTGTTTTCGCAGCTGCTGCTGATCGGCGCGATTCTGCTGTTGGCGCTGACCGATCCGGCGCGCTCGCCGCTGTTCGTCGCGCTTGGTGCGCTCCTGGTCGCGACGATGTCCTCGACGCAGGACATCGTCGTCGATGCATTCCGCGTCGAGAGCCTGCCCGAAAGCGAGCAGGCCGCCGGGATGGCGGCCTATGTCGCGGCCTATCGCATCGGCATGCTGATATCGACCGCGGGCGCCTTGTTCATCGTCACCGGCTTCGAGGCGATCGTCCCTCGTGGCGCCGCCTGGATGTGGGGCTATGTGGTGATGGCGGCTCTGGTGCTGATTGGCACGGTGACGGCGCTGGCCGCCACCGAGCCGGCACAATCCAAGCGCGCCGAGGCTGCCACGCAGAACGAGGATGCGCTCATGCGGGTGTTCCATGCCGCACTGGGCGCATTCTCGGAATTCTTGCAGCGAAAGGAAGCGTGGGCGGCGCTTGCCTTCGTCGTGCTGTTCAAGTTCACCGACGCGTTTTCCGGCAACATGACCGTGCCGTTCGTGATCGACATCGGCTTCACGCGGAACGACTACGCGGTGATCGTGAAGGGCGTCGGCATCGCAGCGACCTTGGCCGGCGGCTTTGCCGGCGGCTTCGTGGCACGGCGTTATTCGCTCGCAACGAGCCTGTGGATCGGCGGCATCGTGCAGGCAATCTCCAACCTGTCGTTCTCGTGGCTGGCGCTGGTCGGCATCAATGAATGGGCGCTGACCCTCGCCATCACCTCCGACAATTTCTGCAACGCCATCGGCACCGTGATCTTCGTCGCCTATCTGTCGGCGCTGTGCCAGAACCCGCTGCACACCGCGACCCAGTATGCGCTGCTGACGGCGCTCGCCGCCGTGGGACGCACCTACCTGTCATCGGGTGCGGGCTATCTGGCGAAGGCGACGGGCTGGCCGATGTTCTTCGCGATCTCCGTCCTCGTCGCCATTCCGAGCCTGATGCTGCTGGCGTGGCTGCAGAAGCGTGGCCATTTCGAAACGTTGGAGCAGGTGCGAGTGTAAGCCTAAAGCGCGATGCGATCAGGATGAAGCGTCATCGCGCTTTAGGTTGTTGTTCAAGCATGATCTTTTCGGAAAACCGCTGCGCACTTTTCCGGATCATGCTTAGCGCTGCATCTCTTTCCGAACGCGTCCGTTGAGCGCCTCGAAATCGGCGACCAGTGCATCGCAAGCGGCCTTGGAGGCTTCGCACAGGACGTTCATTCGGATGACGACTTCGTTTCCTTCCTGCGCGGCGCGGCGCCGAATGGCTGCCGGATAGGCCGGATGTCCCTTCGGCGGAAACGACCACAGGCTCAGAGTGGCCGCGTCCTCGATCACGGTCCAGCCTGATTGAACGGACGTCTTCACCCCCGGCTTGGCGCGCAGCAACTCGAGCGCAGCTGCGGCCGTCGGATAAGACGCGGTGTCCTGGGCGGCCGAGACCGGCCAGGGAGCAGCGCCGGCGAAGACCAGCAGGACGGCAAGGGCTATTCCACGCACGGCTGAGCGACCTCTCCGCGGTTCGATCGCTTGCACTATGCTCGACGCACAACCGGAGATCAATACGCGGTCCTCGTCACCGGCCCGGCGATATCGCCCCTACTGCTTCTTGATGATGCTCCATTTCGTGATCACGGCTTCGCTCATCTGGCCGGCATCGCTGGCGCAGGCGATCTCGTCGACCTTGACCGAGATTTCCTTGCCGACGAACGATTTCAGCTGCGTGGCCTGCGCGTCGCTGGAGGTGACGAGCTGGAAGGTCTCGGGGCCGGTCTCGAGATTGCACAGGCCGTTCGGCGCCGGCAGGCGACGCGGCTCGGAGGTGATCTGATACATCGGAACCCGCTTGCCGTTCTTGACGTCGCGCACCTTCATGGCGTTCAGCTCGCCCGACAGCACGTCGCCATTGTTGATCGGCTTGCCCGGCTTCGACGGCGGCGGGGCCTCGTCACCCGGCTGCGCGGAGATGGCCGGGGTCACCAGCATCGCCATCGTCGCGACCAAAGCCAATCGTGTGGCGAAAAGTTTCGTCATGTCGTCCGTTCCGTGATCTGTGGATGGCTAGAACAGGGTGCGCTGCCGCATCGCAGCCGATAGCGTACCTTCGTCGAGATAATCAAGCTCGCCGCCGACGGGAACGCCATGGGCGAGCCGCGTCACCTTCACATTGGCGTCCTGAAGCAGGTCGGTGATGTAGTGCGCCGTGGTCTGGCCGTCGACCGTCGCATTCAGCGCCAGGATGATCTCGTGCACCTCGGCAGCATGGGCGCGCGCGACCAGCGCGTCGATGGTCAGATCCTGCGGGCCGACGCCGTCGAGCGGCGACAATGTCGCGCCCAGCACATGATAGCGCCCTTGAGTCGCATTGGCCCGCTCCAGCGCCCAGAGATCGGCGACGTCGGCGACGACGACGATGATGGCGGGATCCCGCTTCGGATCGGTGCAGACGGTGCAGGGATTTTGCGTGTCGATGTTGCCGCAGGTCTTGCAGACCTGGACCTTGTCCAGCGCCACCTGCATGGCCGAGGCCAGCGGCATCATCAACGCTTCGCGTTTCTTGATCAGGTGCAGCGCCGCGCGCCGCGCCGAGCGCGGACCGAGGCCCGGCAGCCGTGCGAGCAGCTGGACCAGCCGTTCGATTTCAGGACCTGCAACAGCGCCCATATTATTGGCCGAACAACCCCGGCGGCAGGCCGAGCCCACCGGTGAGAGCCTGCATCTTCTCCTGCATGGCGGCCTCCGCCTTGCGGCGCGCATCGCTGAGCGCGGTGACGAGCAAATCTTCCAGCACCTCGCGCTCTTCCGGCTTCATCAGCGACGGATCGATCTTGATGCCCTTGACGTCCATCTTCGCGGTCATGCGCACGGCAACGAGGCCGCCGCCGGAGATGCCCTCGACTTCCACGTTGGCGAGTTGCTCCTGCATCTCCTGCATCTTGGACTGCAGCTGCGCCGCCTGCTTCATCATGCCGAGAAAATCAGCCATCGGTGTCTGTCCTTGAAAAGGTCGGCTCAGAGATCGTCGCCGTCGGAACCGTCGGGCGGATCGTCACTGCCATAGTCGGTGTTTATATTGGATTCCGGCGTCTCGGGGGCAAGCCTGCGGACCTCGACGACCTTGGCGCCGGGGAAACGCGACAGCACCTCCTGCACGCGCGGATCGGCCTCGGCGGTACGCGCATGCTCCTGCTTGGCGGCCTGGTTCACCGAGCGCAGCGTCGGCTGGCCCGGCTCGTTGGAGACGACGATGGTCCAGCGCCGCCCGGTCCACAGCTCGAACTTCTTCGCAAGCTCCGAGATCATGGTCTTGGAGGCGTTCGGCTCGAGCGCGACTTCCAGCCGGCCTTCCTCGAAGCGGACGAGGCGCATATCGCCTTCGAGCGCGCCCTTGGTCATGAGATCGCGCTTCTGCCCGGCCAGCGCAACGAGCTGGGTGAAGCTCGTAACGCGCAGTTGCGGCGCCGCCCCTTGCGGATCGGGCGCCGGCGCCGCCATCTGCGGCCGCGCTCCACCGCCCCCGAACGAAGGCGGCGACGACGTCGGCATGCGAACTGGCGCCGCGGACGACATCGGCGCGGCCGGCGCGCTGCCGCGCGCAGCTCCGCCGCTCACGACCGGCGAGCCGCCGCCGTTCTGCTCCAGCATCTTGATGGCTTCATCGGGCGTCGGCAGGTCGGCGACATAGGCGATACGCACCAGCACCATCTCGGCGGCCGCCGCAGGCCGCGTCGCGGCCTGCACCTCGGTGATGCCCTTGAGCAGCATCTGCCACATCCGCGACAGCACGCGCATCGAGATCTTCGAGGCGAAATCCTTCGCGCGCACGCGCTCGGTCTCGCCATAGGCAACGTTGTCGGCGGTCGCCGGCACGATCTTCACGCGGGTGACGAAATTGACGAATTCGGCGAGATCCGAGAGCACGACGATCGGATCGGCGCCGACGTCGTACTGGTCGCGGAACTCCTTGAAGGCAGCCGCGATGTCGCCGCGCGCCAGCGAATCGAACAGGTCGATGACGCGGGTCCGGTCGGCGAGCCCCAGCATCTGCCTGACCGCATCGGCCTTCACGGTGCCCGCCGCATGCGCGATCGCCTGGTCGAGCAGCGACAGCGAATCGCGCACCGAACCTTCCGCGGCGCGGGCGATGATGCCGAGCGCCTCCGGCTCGATTTCGACGTTTTCCTTCGCGGCAATGTTGGCGAGGTGCTTCATCAACACGTCGGCATCGACGCGGCGCAGGTCGAAACGCTGGCAGCGCGACAGCACCGTGACCGGAACCTTGCGGATCTCCGTCGTCGCGAACACGAACTTGGCGTGCTCCGGCGGCTCCTCCAGCGTCTTCAGGAAGGCGTTGAACGCCGCCGTCGACAGCATGTGGACTTCGTCGATGATGTAGACCTTGTAGCGGGCGCTGGCCGGCGCATAGCGCACGCTGTCGTTGATCTGGCGGACGTCGTCGACGCCGGTGTGCGAGGCCGCGTCCATCTCCAGCACGTCCATGTGCCGGCTTTCCATGATCGCCTGGCAATGCACGCCCAGGGTTGGCATGTGGATGGTCGGGCCCTTCACCGAGCCGTCCGGCATCTCGTAGTTGAGCGCACGGGCCAGAATTCGCGCGGTGGTGGTCTTGCCGACACCGCGAACGCCGGTGAGGATCCAGGCCTGCGGAATGCGCCCGGTCTCGAACGCATTGGAGACGGTGCGGACCACGGCCTCCTGGCCGATCAGATCGTCGAATGAGGAAGGACGGTATTTGCGCGCCAGCACCCGGTACGGCGCGTTGCCGGCCGGACCGGCGCTGTCGGGATTGGAAGGGGCGCCAGCGTCGGTCATCGGTCGATCCGCAATGAAATGTCTCTTGGCCGGCTTTTGCGGAAAGGAGCGCGCTGGCGGCTGGTGCCGCCGGCGCTGGTTCGCTCGAAAGACAGGTAGGAGACTGACGAGCGACCCGATCCGGACCTCGTTAGGGCTGCTTCCTTCCGGACCTGACCCGGTTGGCGAGTGGCTCGTCCACCGCCAATCTCCCGGTCCCTATTTGGGGCCAAAAGGGCCGGAAAGCAAGCGGCTATCGGCTCGAACGACTTGATCCTGCCCAGCATCCGGGCAATTACCGGTCTGCCCAGCCGATAGGCTGTGCTTTCGTCGATGGGACCGCCTTGCTAAAAACGCATGCGGAACTCCACCCAACCAGAAAAGCGATTGATCCCAATGGTTACACGTCGTGATGTTGCATCGATTGTCGGACTTGGCGCGGTAACCGCGGCCGCACTGGCGACCCCAGCCGTGGCGCAGACCGCCGATCCGAACGAATCGACCTTCGCCCGCATCCGCCGCACCAAGAAGATGCGGATCGGCGCGGTCGGCGGCGGCGCACCCTATTACATGAAGGATCTGTCCAGCGGCCAGTGGAAGGGCTTCTACATCGACATCGCCAAGGGGCTCGCCGACGACATGGAGGCCGAGCTCGAGATCACCGAGACCACGTGGGGCAATTCGGTGCTGGATCTGCAGGCCAACAAGATCGACATCTTCTTCGGCCTCAACCCGACCCCGAAGCGCGCGCTGGTGATCGACTTCTCGGTGCCGGTCTTCAACAACGCCTTCGCCATCCTCTGCAAGAAGGACTTCAAGCCGAAGAGCTGGGCCGAGTTGAACTCGCCCGACATCAAGATCGCGGTCGACCAGGGCTCCTCGCACGACCAGGTCATCAGCCGCCTGACGCCGAAGGCGCAGATCACGCGGCTGAAGACAGCCGACGACGCGACAGCCGCGCTGCAGACCGGCCGCGTCGATGCGCAATGCCTGATCACCATGCTGTCGCTGACCGTGCTGAAGAAGAACCCCTCGCTCGGCCAGCTCGTGCTGCCCACGCCGATCTTCGCCACCACGTCGAATGCCGGCTTCCGCCGCGAGGCCGACAAGACCTGGCGCGATTACGTCAACACCTGGATCGACTTCAACAAGGGCCTCGGCTTCATCCGCAACGCGATCATCACCAACATGGAGCTGGTGGGCGTGACCGAGGCGGACATTCCGCCGGGTGTTTCGTTGTAACTTATGATCGGGCAGTGCCTCGGCAATCTCGCTGCGCTCCCTCTCCCGCTTGCGGGAGAGGGCTGGGGTGAGGGTGTCTCGGCTGGCAAGACTTCCCGACAGGCGAGAGCCCTCACCCGCGTCGCATCTGCGATGCGACACGACCTCTCCCGCAAAAGCGGGAGAGGTAAAGCAAGCAGGCACGCATGTATCAGTGGGACTTCGGCATCCTCTGGAGCTATCGCTGGCTCTTTCTCAACGGGCTCGGCGTCACCGTCGGCTTCACGATCGTCATCGTCGTATGCGGGTTGCTGTTCGGCCTGTTGGGGGCGTTCGGCAGCCTGTCGCGCTTCAAGGCGCTGCGCCTTCTCGCCCTCACCTTCATCGAGGCGTTCCGCTGCACGCCGATCCTGGTGCAGCTGATCTGGTTCTATTACGCGCTGCCGATCCTCGCCGGCGTCGAGATGACGCCGATCACGGCCTCGGCGCTGGCGCTCTCGCTCTATGGCGGCTCGTTCTATTCGGAGATCATCCGCGGCGGCATCATCTCGATCGACAAGGGCCAGTCGGAGGCCGGCGCCGCCCTCGGCATGACGCCGGGACAGAGCATGCGGCGCATCGTGCTGCCGCAGGCGATCAAGCGCATGATCCCGGCGCTGATGAACCAGTCCATCATCCAGTTCAAGAACACCTCGCTGGTCTCGGTGCTGGCGGTACCCGACCTCGTCTACCAGAGCCAGGTCGCGGCGCATGACAGCTACCGGCCGCTGGAGACCTACACAGCGGTCGCGGTCGCCTATGCCGCGATCCTGATCCCGCTCACCATCATCGTCCGCCGCGGCGAGAAGCGACTGGCGGTGAGCGAATGAGCGAGTCATCTAGTAGCACTTCGAAAATCGAGATCCGGGCCTTGCGCAAGAGCTTTGGCAGCAACGAGGTCCTGAAGAACATCAATCTCGACGTCGCCAAGGGCGGCGTCGTGGCGCTGATCGGCCCGTCGGGGTCGGGCAAATCGACCCTGCTTCGCTGCATCAATCTGCTGGTCGTGCCGGACGGCGGCAGCGTCCGCGTCGGCAACACCCGCTTTGCGTTCGGTGACGGTTCGAAATTGCCCGACGTGAAGACGCTGGCAAGATTCCGCGCCACCACCGGCATGGTGTTCCAGCACTTCAACCTGTTCCCGCACATGACGACCCTGCAGAACGTCATGGAGGGGCCGGTCACGGTGCGGCGCATGGCCAGGGCCGATGCCGAAAGGCTTGCGCGCGCGCAGCTCGCCAAGGTCGGTCTCGCCGAAAAGGCGGACCAATATCCGGCGACGCTGTCCGGCGGCCAGAAGCAGCGCGTCGCCATCGCGCGGGCGCTCGCCATGGAGCCTGACGTCATGCTGTTCGACGAGGCGACCTCGGCGCTCGACCCCGAATTGGTCGGCGAGGTGCTGAACGTGATCCAGCAACTTGCGTCCGAAGGCATGACGATGGTGATCGTGACCCACGAGATCGCCTTCGCCCGCGAGGTCGCCGACCGCCTGATCTTCATGCGCGACGGCGTCGTGGTCGAAGAGGGCCCGGCGCGGCAGGTGATCGACAATCCCAGGGAAGCCGCCACGCGCGCTTTCCTCAGCCATTTCCACCGCACCGGCGCGCTGCCGCCGGCCAACGCGACATCGTGATGCCTGATATCAACCGCGTCTATCTCGTCACCGGTGCCGCCAGCGGCATCGGCCGTGCCACCGCAAAACTTCTCGCCGCGCCCGGTATTGGCCTCGTTCTGCATACGCGTTCCAACGCAGAAGGCCTGGACGCCACCGCGGCGGAAGCCGGAGCGAACGGCGCTGTGGTCGCCAAATGTCTCGGCGATCTCGCCGAGGAAGCGGCCGTCACCGACGCCATCGCCGCCGCGCAAACAGCCTTCGGCCGCCTCGACGGATTGGTCCTCGTCGGTGGCCATGCCCGCCGCGGCAGCGCGATCGGCACGCCGGCGGACCAGTTTCGCCAAGCAATGGATGAATCGGCGCTGGCGTTCACGCGGATGGTCGAGGCCGCCCTGCCGCTGCTGCGTGCGGGCCACGAAGCACGCATCGTCGCGGTGTCGTCGTTCGTCGCGCATGCGATCCGGCCCGAATTCGCGCCGTTCGCCGCGACCGCCGCGAGCCGAGCCGCGCTGGAAGCGCTGGTGCGGCTGACCGCGATCGAGCTCGCGAGCGACGGCATCACCGTCAACGCGGTCGCGCCGGGCCTGATCGTCAAGGACAAGCCCAGCGAGAGCCGGCTCTCGCCCGAGCAGATCGCTGCCACCGAGGCGTTGATTCCGATGCGCCGCCGCGGGCGGCCGGAGGAAGTCGCCGAAATCATCGCCTTCCTGGCATCACCGAAGGCGTCCTACGTCACCGGCCAGGTCTGGCACGTCAATGGAGGCCTGACATGACCGAAGCAACCGTCGAACGCCTCAGGCTGTTCCTGATCGAAAGCCCGATCAGGATGGCGCGCCTGCAGGGCGTCGGCAACGTCAAGGGCACCGTGAAGCGCGTGCTGATCGAGCTGACGTCCAGCGACGGCGTGGTCGGCTGGGGCGAGGCCGCGCCGTGGGAGGTCTTTACGGGAACGCCGGAAGCGGCCTTCTCGGCGCTTGATATCTATCTGCGCCCGGTCGTGCTCGGCAAGCCGGTGCGCCGCATCCGCGCGCTGATGGCCGAGCTCGACCGCGCGCTCGTGGGGCATGCCGAGGCCAAGGTCGCAATCGAGATGGCGCTGCTCGACATCGTCGGCAAGACGTCGGGGCTCTCGGTTGCCGACCTGCTCGGCGGCCGCGTGCGCGACACGATCCCGCTCTCCTTCTCGATCGCCGATCCGGATTTCGCCGCCGATCTCGACCGCATGCGGAAAATGGTTCCGGACGGCAATGTCATCTACAAGGTCAAGACCGGCGTGAAGCCGCATCGTGAAGACCTCGATCATCTCGATGCGATCCGCAAGGAGTTCGGCGACAAGGTCGACCTGCGCGTCGACTACAACCAGGCGCTGGCGCCGTTCGGCGCGATCAAGATCCTGCGCGATGTCGAGGAATTTGCGCCGACCTTCATCGAGCAGCCGGTGCCGCGCAAATATCTGGACGTGATGGCGCAGCTCACCGCGGCGCTGGAAACGCCCGTGCTCGCCGACGAAAGCTGCTTCGACCGCCGCGACATGATGGAGGTGGTGCGGCGCGAGGCGGCGGACGCGGTCTCGATCAAGCTGATGAAGGCCGGCGGCCTGTTCGAGGCGCAGGCGATCATGGCGATTGCCGACATCGCCGGCCTGCCCGGCTATGGCGGCACGCTGTGGGAAGGCGGCATTGGCCTTGCCGCCGGCACGCAGCTGATCGCGGCCACACCCGGCATCTCGCTCGGCTGCGAGTTCTACATGCCGCATCACGTGCTGACCGAGGACGTGCTGGAAGAGCGAGTTGCGAATCGCAACGGCCATGTCGTGGTGCCGGATGGACCGGGCCTCGGCATTCGCGTCAGTGAAGCCTCCGTCCGCGCCAATGCAAAGGTGCTGGCGGAGGCATAATTTTCCGTCATTCCGGGGCGCGCGCAGCGCGAGCCCGGAATCTATAACCACAGGATCGAATTTGGCGAAGACTCGGAGCCGCCGACTCGCGCAACAGCTATTCCCTGTGGTTAAGGGTCCCCGCCTTCGCGGGGACGACGACCGTGTATGCAGTTGCCAACCTTCCCCTTGCTAACTCCCTATCGTATGCTCGCGACCAACAAGCCCGTTCCCCGCCGGGCAATCCGGAAACGCATATGCCCGAACCCACCTGGTCGCTGCACTCCCGCCTGAAAGATGACACCATCGACATCGGCGACCTGCCGCTGTCCAAGGTGCTGGTCATCAAGGACGCGCATTATCCCTGGTTGCTGCTGGTGCCGCGGCGCCCCGATGCGGTCGAGATCATCGATCTCGACGAGGTGCAGCAGGCGCAGCTGATGACGGAGATCTCCCGCGTCTCGCGCGCGCTGAAGGAGATCACCAAATGCGACAAGCTCAATATCGCCGCGCTCGGCAACCTTGTGCCGCAGCTTCACGTCCACATCATCGCGCGCCGCACCAGTGACGCCGCCTGGCCGCGGCCGGTCTGGGGCGTGATGCCGCCATTGGCGCACGACGCCGCAGAGGTTCAGAATTTCATCAGCGCGCTTCGCCGCAAGATCTGGTTGGGTTGAAAGAACGATAATGTCAGCATTCGACGCGTTTCCGCTGGGGCAGCCGGCCTTCGTCACCAACATCCTCGACCGCGCCGCGCATTTGCGCCGCGACGAGGAGAAGCTGTTCGCGATGGAGCAGAAGCCGACCTCGCGCGCCTATGTCGTCTACCGCGACTCGCTGCTGGTGAGGCGCGAGGGCGACAAGATCCGCGCGCTGCTCACGATCGACGAGGCGCTGAAGTGCGGAGCCAATCCCGGCACGATCTTCCTTGGGCTTCGCGACGGCGCCGCGATGTTCGGCATGGGCCTGTCGCAGGCCGCCGCCGAGAAGCTGGTGGGACGCGAGGACTACACGTTGGCCGAACTGCGCGGCATGGCGATGCAAGGCGCGATCCCCCCCGACGAGCTTTCGGCGATCGCGATGGCGAAGTCGATGGTGAGCTGGCACCAGCGCCACGGCTATTGCGCCAATTGCGGCACGCGCAGTGCGATGAAGGAAGGCGGCTGGAAGCGCGACTGCCCGGCTTGCAAGGCCGAGCACTTTCCGCGCACCGACCCGGTCGTGATTATGCTGGTGGCGTCCGGCGACAAGTGCCTGCTCGGCCGCCAGAAGCAGTTTCCGCCCGGCATGTATTCGTGCCTCGCCGGCTTCGTCGAGGCCGCCGAGACCATCGAGGACGCGGTGCGCCGCGAGATCCTGGAAGAATCCGGCATTCGCTGCACCGACGTGCAATATTACATGACCCAGCCCTGGCCCTATCCGTCGTCGCTGATGATCGGCTGCAGCGCGCGGGCCGTGAGCGAGGACATCGTCGTCGATCGCATGGAGCTGGAAGACGCGCGCTGGTTCACGCGCGAGGAGGCCGCCCTGATGCTGACCCGGACGCATCCGGACGGGCTCGCCGGCCCGCATCCCTTCGCCATCGCCCACCACCTGCTCGGCCGCTGGGTCCACGACAAGAGCTGACCGCCGATGGCGCAATCCGACGCCGCGCCGCGCATCCTCTGCATCGGCATTCCCGTGCGCGACCTCACCTTTCGGGTCGCGGCCGTGCCTGCGCGCGGCAGCAAGGCCAACGCCATGCATCTCGCCGAGATCTGCGGCGGCAATGCGCTCAATGCCGCCATCGCCGTTGCGCGACTTGGCGGCCGCGTCGCGTTCGCAGGACCGATGGGTGACGTTCGCGAGACCTCGAGCGGCTTCATTCTTGCGCAGATGGCGCAGGAGTGCATCGACACCACGCACATCGTGCGCATGCCCGATGTGACCACGCCGGTCTCCGCGATCATGATCGAGCCCTCGGGCGAGCGGACGCTCACGATCTATCGCGATCCCCGTCTGTGGACCGTGAAGCTGCCCGACGCCGACATATTGCTCACCGATTGCCGGGCACTGCTGGTCGAAAGCCGCTGCGCCGCGTTCGCGATCTTCCTCTGCACCGAGGCACGGCGGCGCGGCATTCCCGTCATCGTCGGCGTCGACCGCGCGATGTCATTGCAGGACGGTCTGCTCACGGCCGCCTCGCATCTGCTGTTCGCCAGCGAGCAGGTGCAGGAGACCGCCGGCATCGCTGACGACGGCGCGGCCTTGAGGCGCCTCGCCGGGTTGACGCCCGCCTTCCTCGCCGCCACCCGCGGTCCGAATGGCACGATCTGGCTGAACGAGACAGGCGCGCTCGAGCAGACGCCGGCCTTCCCGGTCCAGGCGGTCGATACGCTTGGCGCCGGCGACGTCTTCCATGGCGCTTTCGCGCTTCGCTTGGCCGAGGGCGAGAACGTGCGGGAGGCGCTGCGATTCGCCGCGGCCGCCGCAGCACTGAAATGCACCCGCCACGGCGGCGGCCTGGCTGCCCCGCAACGTATTGAAGTTGAACAACTTTTGCGCGACGCCCAAATGATGGGGGCCGGCGGGGCGCCGCGATAATGGGCTTGCTCTAGAAATATTTTCTCTATATCAGGGAATTGGACCCTTGAAATGGAACAAAGTTCTTCAAATGACTGATGTCGTCGTCCAGATCCCCGAGACCAGCCGCCGCCTCGATGCCATCGACCGCAAGATCCTGATGGTGCTCCAGGAGGACGCCTCGCTGTCCGTCGCCGAGATCGGCGACCGCGTCGGCCTGTCCTCGACCCCCTGCTGGAAACGTATCCAGCGGCTGGAGGCCGACGGGGTCATCATCAAGCGCGTCGCCCTCGTCGACCAGAACAAGATCGGGCTCGGCATCTCCGTGTTCGTGTCGGTCGAGAGCTCCGACCATTCCGACGCCTGGCTGAAGAAGTTCGCCGAAGCTGTCAGCGCCATGCCCGAGGTGATGGAGTTCTATCGCATGGCCGGCGACGTCGACTACATGCTGCGCGTCGTGGTGGCGGACATGCAGGCCTATGACGTGTTCTACAAGAAGCTGATCAGCGCCGTGCCGCTGAAGAACGTCACCTCGCGCTTCGCGATGGAGAAGATCAAGTCCGTCACCGCATTGCCGATTCCCGCGGTGGTGGCGGCCTGACGGCGATCCTCATTTGACGCGTTTTCTTCGCGCGAACCGGTATCCACTTCGCTCGAAAACGGTTCAAGCCGGCTGAAACAGCGGCAGGGTGACGCTGACGCGCGTGCCTCCGCCCGGTGACGCGCCGATCTCGATCGTTCCGCCATGGGCCTCGACCAGGTTGCGGACGACCGCCAGGCCGAGGCCGGCACCGCCGGTCGCGCGATTGCGCGACTTCTCCATCCGGTGGAACGGCTCCAGCACCGTCTGGCGTTGATCGGCGGGAATGCCCGGGCCCTCATCGTCGATCGACACGACGACGGCACCGTCCTTCATGGCCGTGCGCACATGCGCGGCATGGCCATAGGCGAGCGCGTTGTCGATGATGTTGGCGAAGACCCGCCGCAGGGCGAGCCGGTCGCCGAGCACGACGACGTTGCGTGCACGCTCGTCCGCGACCAGATCGACGACTGCGCCCTGGACGCGGCGGTCGTGAACGTCGCCCCCCACCAGCGCGGCGAGCTCGATCATTTCTTGCGACAATCCGCCGGCGCCCGCCCGCGTCGACAATAGCGCGTCGTCGAGCAGCCGGATCATGTCGTCGATATCGGCCACGGCCCGCTGCCGCTCGGCATCATCAGGGATATGCTCGACGCGCAGCCGCAGCCGTGTCGCAAACGTCCTGACGTCGTGGGCGATGCCGCCAACCAGCGTCATGCGTGCACGCAGCATCTCGGCAAGCCGTCCCTGCAGGCGGTTGAATGCGGCGATGACAGCGCGAATCTCCGGCGCGCTGCGTCGCGCATCCGGCAATGGCGGCGGATCGGCCGACAGGTCGACGCGATCGACCGCGGCGGCGAGTTGCGCCAGCGGCCGCGTCTCGCGTTGCATGACGAGCAGCGCCAGCAGCGCCACGACCGACCCGAACAGGCCTGCGCCGAAGCCGACGGGCAGGCCGAACGGGGTGACCGGCAGGCGGGTATAGGCATCGATGATCAGCAACTCGCCGCTGCGCAGACCGATGCGAAACTCGACCGCGTTGGCCATCAACCGCGCGAGGCGGGGAAACCATCGACTGCCGCGATGGTTCGGCGGCGACACGATCTCGACCGGACGGCCCGCAAGGCCGGCCGCATAGGTGTCGCGCAGCTCCTGCTGCTGCGGCGGGGTCTCCCCGCCGACCGGCACGCCCGACGGCGCGATGCGCACCGCGAATTGCGGCGAAGACACCGCGTCCAGCACGGCCTGCCGTGAACCGGCGTCCGTTCGCTCCAGGAGCGTGGCCAGCGCATCGAGGCGCGCCGGCGAAGGCCGTGTCAGCTCGTTTTCGCGGAGGGTGGTCCGATAGAAGATCGCGACGACCACGGTACTCACCAGGATGAATCCCACCAGCCCGATCAGGGCGAGCCGCGCCGCGAGTGTCACGCGCAGCATCACGACACCTGCTTGACGGACGCGGTGAACAGATAGCCGCCATTGCGCACCGTCGTGATCAGGTTGGAGCCGGGGCTGGCACCATCGAGCTTGCGGCGCAGCCGCGAGATCAGCATGTCGACAGTGCGATCAAACGGCTCGGCCGAACGCCCCCGCGTCCAGTCGAGGATCTGGTCGCGCGTGAGCACCCGGCGCGGCCGCTGCACGAAGCAACCGAGCAGGTCGAACTCGGCGCTGGTCAATTGCAGTTCCGGCGACTCGGCCTCGAGCGTCTCGACACTGCGCGCATCGAGATCGATCACGAAGAGGTCGAACGCAAAACGCCTGACCAGCGGCTTTGCCGGAGCCCCGTTGGCACGGCGCAGGATGGCGCGAACCCGCGCCAGCAGCTCGCGCGGACCGAACGGCTTGGTGAGATAGTCGTCCGCGCCCATCTCGAGGCCGACCACGCGATCGATCTCGTCGCTCTTGGCGGTGAGCATCAGGATCGGAAGGGAATCATCGGCGCGCAAGCGGCGGCAGATCGAAAGCCCGTCCTCGCCCGGCAGCATCAAGTCGAGAATGACGAGGTCGGGCCGCAGGCGCTGGAGCATCGAATCCATCGCCTTGCCGTCGGCGACGCAGGCGACCTCGAACCCCTCGCGCCGCATGAAGTCGGCGACGAGGCGGCTGATCTCGGGATCGTCCTCCACCATGAGGATCGTGGCCGAATGCGCGTTCATCACCCGCATTTTGGACGACCACGCGTTCCGCGCAAGGGCAGCGGCGCCGCTGTTACATAGTGTTACATGGTGCGGACAAAGCCCTAACAATCGTTTCGTCCGGGCAATGCGGCGCAGACGCCGCGGCTCCAGTCTCCCCGTACGGCTCCCGGTCACGGTAGCCCCCAGAAGGAGACGACGACATGACCAAGCTTTTCCTCACCTCCCTCGTCATCGGCACCCTGTCGGTCGCCGCGGCGGCCGACGCCAACGCCTGGACGAGGTCGGCGACGGCAACCGGACCGCGCGGCACCTCCCGCGTCACCGCGACGGGAAGCTGCGCCTACGGAAGCTGCACGCGCAGCGTGACGCGCACCGGTCCTGCCGGCAACAGCTACACCCGCACCGGCACGATCTCGCGCTGACGCAGGCCGCCGTCGCCGTGTCAGCCCCGCGCGGCGACGGCGAGCCTTGCCCCGATCAGAAAGGACCATCGCCGTGTCATCGATCTTCCATCCCATCGCGCTGTCGCGACTTGCAGGCATCGTCGCCCTCGGCCTCGCGACCGCGACCTTCGCGCTTGCCCAGACCCAGCTGCAAACCCAGATCACGCCGCAGATGCGCAGCGAAGCGAGGCGTCTGATGCAGGCCTGCCGCACCGACTTCGACAAGCTTTGCAGCAACGTCACGCCGGGCGGCGGACGCGTCCTCGCCTGCCTGCAATCCCATGCCGGCCAGCTCTCCTCCTCCTGCGCCCAAACGTTGCCCCGTGCCCAGGCGCTGCGCGACGGTGCCGTCGGTGCCGGCGTGGCGCCGAAGTAGGAGGATGCCGTGGGCTACGCGTCACTCCTGCTCGATCCGGCGCTCAGGCGCATGATCCTCGCAACCGCACTGGGCCTGATGCTGCTCGAGTACGGCATCGGCCGCCTCGCGCATCGCGACACCCACGACTGGCGCGAGAGCGTTGCCTCCTTCGGCGTGGCCCTCGGACAGAACCTGCTGCGCGCGATCGAGGCAGGCATTCTCGCGATGCCGTTCGCGTTCCTGTACGAGCACCGCCTGTTCGACTTCGCGCAGACCGGTCAGCTTGCACTCGCAGGGTTATTCGTGGGCAGCGAGTTCCTGTATTATTGGCAGCATCGCGCCTCGCATCGCATTCGCTGGATGTGGGCGACGCATTCGGTGCATCACTCGACGACGCGGCTGAATTTGACCGCGGCGATCCGGCTCGGCTGGACCGGAAACGTCTCGGGCAATTTCCTGTTCTTCCTGCCACTGGCGCTGATCGGATTTCATCCGTTCGCGATCGTGGCAATGCTCGGCATCAACCTGCTCTATCAGTTCTTCATCCACAGCCAGTTCGGACCGAAGCTCGGGGTCCTGGAATGGGTGCTCAACACGCCGAGCCACCATCGCGTGCATCATGCCTGCAACGAGCCGTGCCTCGACAAGAACTATGGCGGCATCCTGATCGTGTTCGACCGCCTGTTCGGGACCTTTGCCGAACGGCCCTCCGACCAGCCGCTCCGCTTCGGCCTCGTCGGCGGCACACCATCCTTTAACCCGATCCGGATTGCGCTCGGCGAATGGATTGCGATGCTGGGCGACGCCCGGAGGGCACGGGGCGCGGCCGCAAAGCTCCGCACCCTGTTCGGCCCGCCCGGAGGCTGAGCGCGCGCGGGCGCTCAAATCTTCTGATTGTACTCGCCGACCTCAGGATGCGTGCGCAGCACGCTGTTCACCATCTCGAACATGTCATGCATGCGCTGCTCGGAAACCGGGCTCTCGACCACGACGACAAGCTCGGGCTTGTTGGAGGAGGCGCGCACCAGGCCCCAGCTGCCGTCCTCGACCGTGACGCGCACGCCGTTGACGGTGACAAGATCGCGGATCGACTGGCCGCCGATCTTGGCACCCTTGGCCTGCAGGCCTTCGAAGTGCTTCACCACCTTGTCGATGACGCCGTATTTGGTCTCGTCGGCGCAATGCGGCGACATGGTCGGCGACGACCAGGTCTTCGGCAGCGCGTCTTTCAGGTCCGCCATCGACTTGCCCGGCGCGCGGTCGAGCATGTCGCAGATCGCGATCGCCGAGACCAGGCCGTCGTCATAGCCGCGGCCGAACGGCTTGTTGAAGAAGAAGTGGCCTGACTTCTCGAAGCCCGCGAGCGCGCCCATCTCGTTGGTGCGGCGCTTCATGTAGGAATGGCCGGTCTTCCAATAGGCGACCTTCGCGCCCTGCTTCTGCAGCACCGGATCGGTGACGAACAGGCCGGTCGATTTCACGTCGACGACGAACTGCGCGTCCTTGTGGATCGCCGACATGTCGCGCGCCAGCATCACGCCGACCTTGTCGGCGAAGATCTCCTCGCCGGTATTGTCGACGACGCCGCAGCGGTCGCCGTCGCCGTCGAAGCCGAGGCCGACATCGGCCTTGTGGTGCAGCACCGCATCGCGGATCGCGTGTAGCATCTCCATGTCTTCCGGATTCGGATTGTATTTCGGGAAGGTGTGGTCGAGCTCGGTGTCGAGCGGGATCACCTCGCAGCCGATCGCCTCCAGCACCTGCGGCGCGAAGGCGCCGGCGGTGCCGTTGCCGCAGGCCGCGACCACCTTCAGCTTGCGCGTCAGCTTCGGACGAGAGGTGAGATCGGCGATGTAGCGCGCCGGGTAGTTCTCGTGGAATTGGTAGGAGCCGCCCGCCTTGTTCTTGAATTCGGCATTGAGCACGATCTCCTTCAGCCGCGTCATCTCGTCGGGACCGAAAGTGAGCGGACGGTTGGCGCCCATCTTCACGCCGGTCCAGCCGTTGTCGTTGTGCGAGGCCGTAACCATGGCAACAGCGGGCACGTCGAGATCGAACTGCGCGAAATAGGCCATCGGCGTCACCGCCAGGCCAATGTCGTGAACCTTGCAGCCCGCCGCCATGAGGCCGGAGATCAGCGCGTATTTGATCGAGGCCGAATAGCCGCGGAAATCGTGGCCGGTGACGATCTCCTGGCGGACGCCGAGTTCGGCGATCAGCGCGCCCAGCCCCATGCCGAGCGCCTGCACACCCATCAGGTTGATTTCCTTCTGGAACAACCAGCGCGCATCGTATTCGCGAAACCCCGTCGGCTTCACCATCGGCTCGGATTCGAAGGCGTAGGTGTTGGGCAACAATACGGATTTCGGCTTCGGGAACATTGAGACGGTCTCGCGAAAGGGCAGGAGATGAGGCAGCCTTAGCGAATGCCAGGCCGCGGCGGAAGGCGGGAATACAGGCTTATGGCGGATAATTGCGGCAGTTTGGTAACGAAGAAACGTTACCGCCGGGGAGATACCAAAGGTATGACCGGAATGGACTAAGTCTGCAGCCGTGATGCGAGATGTCTTGCAGGGTCCCGTCGATGCGATCAGAAGGCATAGACAGCATCGGCCGTCGCGGCTGGAGCGACGTATGATTTCAAACCGTCGCGATTGACGACGTCGACCGGACCGTCAAAGAGATTGGAAATGTATTCCTTGAGCTCGACATAGTCGAAGACGGTGATCCGCGCGTCCGGATCGATCTCGACCATGATGTCGATATCGCTGCCGGAATGATGGTCACCCCTTGCGACCGAGCCGAACAACGCGGCATGCAAAACGCCCCGCTCGCGAAGGGCGCGCTCGGACTGTCGCAGGATGGCAATCGCATGGGGGCGGTCCATGCGTGGAATATAGCACCCAAACTGGCCCTGAGGGAGGCCCACCGGGCCAATTCGAGCGGCCTATTGCTCCAGCACCATCTGGCCGTTGGAATATTCGAACCGTTTCAGGCGGGACAGGAAGGAGAGGCCGAGCAGGTTCTCCGACAGCGCCGCGTCGGGCAGCACCATGGCGTCGACGTCGCGCACGATGAGGCCGCCGACATCGAGCATGGCGATGCGGGCGCGCGCGGCCTTGATGGTGCCGTTGGCGGTGGAGACGGTGGCGTTGTACTCGCTGCGCGAGGGACGCAGGCCAAAGCGAGCCGCCGAGGTCTCATTGAGCGCGACCACGGAGGCGCCGGTATCGACCATGAAGCCGATGCGCTGGCCGTCGATCCGGCCCTCGGTCTGGAAATGACCGCGGCCGTCGCGGGAAATGGCGAGGCTGCGGCCGCCGGTCGGCGCGCTCGACGCTACCGCGACCGTCGTGCGCGGCGCTGACGTGGCGGAAGCCGAGCTCATCTTGTCCGCCATCTGCGCCATGAAGGTGCCGAGGCCGATCATGACGGCCGCGAAGATCATAATGTTACGCATTACACCACTTCCGAGCCGAAAGCCCGATTTCACCACGCGGCACGCCCGACCGCGAGCGACGCTGCGGCCGGAGCGCTGTCATTTTGGCGAAAAGGATGAGCGGACGGTTAATGCGGGCCGGGAATTCTCACGTCCCGCGCGGCTTCGCCCGCCGGGTCGGCGGCGCATTGGCCGGATCGTCGGGCCAGGGGTGGCGCGGGTAGCGGCCGCGCAGGTCGGAGCGCACCGCGCTGTAGCTGCCGCGCCAGAAGCCTGGGAGATCACGCGTCACCTGCACCGGGCGCTGTGCCGGCGATAGCAGCTCCAGCACCAGCGGCACCTTGCCGGCCGCGATCGAGGGATGGGTGTTGAGGCCGAACAATTCCTGCAGCCGCACCGCGATGGTCGGCCCCTGCTCGGCCTCGTAGTCGATCGCGAGCACGCTCCCTGTGGGCGCCTCGAAATGCGTCGGCGCCTCGCGGTCGAGCCGCGCGCGCATCTCCCAGGGCAGCAGCGCCATCAGCGCGTCGGAGAGATCGCCGGGGGAAATGTCCTTGAGCGCGATCTTGTCGTAGAGCGCCGGCACCAGCCAGTCGTCGCGCCGCGCGATCAATCCGTCGTCGGACAGATCGGGCCAGCTGTCGCCCTCAGCCTTGCGCAAGAACATCACGCGGTCGCGCCATTGCTTGGCGGCCTTCGACCACGGCAGCCGGTCGAGACCGGCGGCGATCAATCCATCGGCGAGAATGCGCGCGGTGTCCTCGGAGGGCGACAGTGCGAGGGTGGCTTCCGACAGCGTGATCGCATGCAGCACGCGCTTGCGCCGCGCCCGCAGCGCCATCGCGCCGCGGTCGAACGAAATCTCGTCGGCGGTCTCGATGTGCTCGGCAAAATGCCGCTCGATCTCGTCCTCGGTGATTGGCGCGGCGAGCAGGATCCGCCCGCTCGCCGCCGTGCCGGTCATCTCGCCGATCGCGATATAGGGCGCGCGGGCGAGCGAGGAGGTCTGCTCGACGGCGGCGCCGCGGCCATTGGCGAGCACGAAGCTGCCGTTGCCGCGATTGCGCGCGACGCGGTCCGGGAACGCATAAGCGAGCATCAGGCCGGTCGAGAGATCTTCCTGCGGCCCGGCCTGCTCGGAAGCCGCCACCTGCGAGGCCCAGCGCCGCGCGAGGTCGCGCGCGCTTGACGCGCGCGGCGAACGATCGCGGCGAAACTGATCCCGCCGGTGCTCGAGATCGACGCTGTCGCCGCCAAGCCCGCGCTCGGTGATGATGGCGGCGATCTCGGCGGCGGCCTCGCCTTCGCCGGCGCGATGCGAATCCACGATCATGCGCGCCAGCCGCGGCGGCAGCGCCAGTGCGCGCAGGCTCTTGCCCTCCGCGGTGATGCGGCCGTCGCCATCGAGCGCGTTGAGCTCGGTCAGCAGGCTCTTCGCTTCCTTCCAGGCCGGCCCGGGCGGCGGATCGAGGAACGACAGCGCGGCGGGATCGCTGACGCCCCATTGCGCGAGATCGAGCACCAGCGAGGATAGATCCGCGCTGAGGATTTCCGGCTGGGTGTAGGGCGCAAGCGAAGCCGTCTGCGGCTCGTCCCAGAGCCGGTAGCAGACACCGGGCTCGGTGCGGCCGGCGCGACCGCGGCGCTGGTCCACCGCCGCGCGCGAGGCGCGCACGGTCTCGAGCCGCGTCAGGCCGATGTCGGGCTCGTAGCGCGGCACGCGGGCGAGCCCGGAATCGACCACGATGCGTACGCCCTCGATCGTCAGCGAGGTCTCCGCGATCGAGGTCGCCAGCACCACCTTGCGCGTGCCCTTGGGCGCCGGCGCGATGGCACGGTCCTGCACGGCAGCGTCGAGCGCGCCGAACAGCGGCACGATCTCGATCGAGGCGTCCTGCACGCGCTCGGAAAGGAAATTCTGGGTGCGGCGGATTTCGGCGGCGCCCGGCAGGAAGGCCAGCACCGAGCCGCTGTCCGCGCGAAGCGCGGATGCGATCGCATCCGCCATCTGCCGCTCGATCGGCGCATCCGCCTTGCGGCCGAGATAGCGCGTCTCGACGGGGAAGGCGCGGCCCTCGCTTTCGACGACGGGCGCATCGCCCAGAAGACTTGCCACGCGCGCACCGTCGAGCGTTGCCGACATCACGAGGATGCGCAGATCCTCGCGCAGGCCGGTTTGCGCGTCGCGGGCCAGCGCGAGGCCCATGTCGGCATCGAGCGAGCGCTCGTGGAATTCATCGAACAGGATGGCGGCAACGCCTGACAGTTCGGGATCGTCGAGGATCTGGCGGGTGAAGATGCCCTCGGTCACCACCTCGATGCGCGTCGTGCGCGAGATCTTCGAGCCGAAGCGGACGCGGTAGCCGACGGTCTCGCCAGTGCGTTCGCCCAGCGACTTGGCCATGCGGTCGGCGCTGGCGCGCGCCGCGATACGGCGCGGCTCCAGCACGATGATCTTCTTACCCCAGGCCCAGGACGCATCGAGCAAGGCCAGCGGCACGCGCGTGGTCTTGCCGGCCCCGGGCGGCGCCACCAGCACGGCGGCATTGTTGGCCTCCAGCGTGCGCGAGAGCTCGTCGAGCACGGCATCGATCGGCAGGGGCGTGTCGAAACTGCGGGGCAAGTGTCTATCCACTCGTCATGCCCGGGCTCGTCCCGGGCATCCACGTTCTTTCGGGCGAGAGTGACCAGACGTGGATGGCCGGGACAAGCCCGGCCATGACGAATTTAATGGAGAATTGTCCGCTATCAGCCCTGCACCGGCGGGCGGCCGACGCTCTCATAGACAAAACCGGCGGCTTCCATGTCCTCGGGGCGGTAGATGTTGCGCAGGTCGACGACGACGGGCTGCGCCATGACGCTCTTCAACCGGTCGAGATCGAGCGCGCGGAACTGCACCCATTCGGTGACGATGACGAGCGCATCGGCACCTTGCGCGCAGGAATAGGCGTCCTCGCAATAGGTGATGTCAGGCAGCTCACCCTTGGCCTGCTCCATGCCGACGGGATCGAACGCCTTGACCTTCGCGCCCATGTCGATCAGGCCTGTGACCAGCGGGATCGACGGTGCATCGCGCATGTCGTCGGTATCGGGCTTGAAGGTGAGGCCGAGCACGGCAACGGTCTTGCCGCGCAAATTGCCGCCGAGCGCCTGGCTCACCTTGCGCGCCATCGCGCGCTTGCGGTTTTCGTTCACGGCCAGCACGGATTCGACGATGCGCAAGGAGACGTCGTAGTCCTGCGCGATCTTGATCAGCGCCTTGGTGTCCTTCGGGAAGCAGGAGCCGCCGAAGCCGGGACCGGCATGCAGGAACTTGGTGCCGATGCGGTTGTCGAGGCCGATGCCGCGCGCGACCTCCTGCACGTTGGCGCCGGCCTTTTCGGACAGGTCCGCGATCTCGTTGATGAAGGTGATCTTGGTCGCCAGGAACGCGTTGGCGGCGTACTTGATCATCTCGGCGGTGCGGCGCGCGGTGAACATCAGCGGCGCCTGGTTCAGCGACAGCGGCCGATAGATGTCGCCCATCACCTTGCGGCCGCGCTCGTCGGAGGTGCCGACGACGACGCGATCGGGAAACTTGAAGTCACGGATCGCCGCGCCCTCGCGCAGGAACTCGGGGTTCGAGGCGACCACGACGTCGGCGTTGGGATTGGCCTCGCGGATGATGCGCTCGACCTCGTCGCCGGTGCCCACCGGCACGGTCGACTTCGTCACCACGACAGTGAAGCCGGAAAGCGACTGCGCGATCTCTTTCGCGGCCGCGTAGACGTAGGACAGATCGGCATGGCCGTCGCCGCGGCGCGAGGGCGTGCCGACCGCGATGAACACGGCATCGGCCTCCGCGACCGGCTTCTTCAGATCGGTGGTGAAGTCGAGCCGCTTGGCCTTGACGTTGGTCGCAACCAGCTCGTCCAGCCCGGGCTCGTAGATCGGGATCTCGCCGCGGTGGAGCGCCGCGATCTTCTTCTCGTCCTTGTCGACGCAGGTGACGTCGTGACCGAAATCAGCAAAGCAGGCGCCGGACACCAGTCCCACATAGCCCGTGCCGATCATCGCGATACGCATGAAAATCCCTGTTCTAGTTTGGTTAATGAAAACGAAACCCCGGCGCGGGGCGGTTTAGCATTTTCCCGCGGGGAAGGAACAGTCCGCATGCAAAAAAGCGGCATGGGAATTGAACCGGTAAAGAAGTCCGAAACCGCTGGGGCCCACACTGCCCCACACCCGGACAGGACGGGCGAAAAGGCGCCTCGAAAAGGGACACCATGGCACCATCAGGCGCAATCGCGGGAAGCGGAGGCACCAAGGCCCCTTCCGCCGCGCGTGTCGACTGGGTCGACTATGCCAAAGGCATCTGCATCATCATGGTCGTGATGATGCATTCGGTGCTGGGGGTCGAGCTCGCCGCCGGCGAGACCGGTTTCATGCATGTTGCCGTGGCCTTCGCAAAGCCGTTCCGGATGCCGGATTTCTTCCTGATCTCGGGCCTGTTCCTGGCGCTTGTGATCGACCGGGACTGGCGGACCTATCTCGACCGCAAGGTGGTGCATTTCGCCTATTTCTATGTCGTCTGGGTGACGATCCAGTTCGGCTTCAAGGCGCCGGCTTTCGCGGCCGACACGAGCTGGCACCACGTTGGTCTCTTGTATCTCGAATCCTTCATCGAGCCGTTCGGCACGCTGTGGTTCATCTATCTGCTGCCGATCTTCTTCGTCGTCACAAAACTGACACGCAAGATCCCACCGCTCGCGATCTGGCTCGTCGCCGCCGCGCTCGAGACGGCCCGCATCACGACGGGCTGGACCGTCATCGACGAGTTCTGCGCGCGCTTCGTCTATTTCTATTCGGGCTATCTGTTCGCGCCTTACGTGTTCGCGCTGTCGGATCGCGCGCGGAAGCATCCGGCGCTCGCGCTCGCGGCGCTCGCGACCTGGGCGCTGGTCAATGCCGGCCTCGTCGCGTCGGGGGCCAGCGAATGGACGCTCGTCTCGCTGCTGCTCGGCTTTGCCGGCGCCTGCGCGATCATCACGATGGGCACGCTGCTCGCACGCGCCCATTGGATGAACGTCCTGCGCTTCTGCGGCGAGCATTCGATCGTGATCTATCTCGCCTTCTTCCTGCCGATGGCGGCGAGCCGGACGCTGCTGCTGCGCAGCGGGATCATCCCTGACATCGGCACGGTGTCGCTGATCGTCACCGTCGCCGGGGTGATCGGTGCGCTCGCGATCTGGCAGGCCGCGCTGCGGCTCAATGCGCGCTTCCTGTTCGAGCGGCCCGACGCGTTCTGGATCGCCCCGAGGAAGGTTGGGCCGGCGTTGCAGGCGGCGGAGTAGCTGCATTCCCGCTGTCGTCGCCCGGCTCGACCGGGCGACCCAGTATTCCAGAGACAGCAATAATTGACCGATGCGCCGCAGCGTACTGGATTCCCTGCTTTCGCGGGGAATGACAGTGGGGATGTGGGAAATGACAGTGGGGATAGCTGCGCCGACGCCTTAAAAACTCGCTGTCTGAGGCTGTCAAAGCCCGCAAAAATTCATACATTGCGGCCATGCCCAAAACCTCCCCGAAGACCACCGCCAAAGCCGACACCAAGGCAGCGCCCAAAGCCGCCGCCGATACCAAGCCCGCTGCTGCCAAACCTGCTGCCAAGCCGGTTGCAGCCAAGTCCGCCGGCAAGGGCGATCATGTGTTCCTGGTCGACGGTTCCTCCTACATCTTCCGCGCCTACCACGCGCTGCCGCCCCTGAACCGCAAGTCCGACGGGCTGCAGGTCAACGCCGTGCTCGGCTTCTGCAACATGCTGTGGAAGCTGCTCCGCGAGATGCCCGAGGACAACCGGCCGACGCATCTGGCGATCATCTTCGACAAGTCGGAGATCACGTTCCGCAACAAGATCTATCCCGAATACAAGGCGCACCGGCCGCCCGCCCCTGACGACCTGATCCCGCAATTCGCGCTGATCCGCGAGGCGGTGCGCGCCTTCGACCTGCCCTGCCTGGAACAGACCGGCTTCGAGGCCGACGATCTCATTGCAACCTATGTGCGGCAGGCCTGCGACCGCGGCGCCAGCGCGACCATCGTGTCCTCCGACAAGGACCTGATGCAGCTCGTGACCGATTGCGTCACCATGTACGACACCATGAAGGACCGCCGCATCGGCATCCCAGAGGTGATCGAGAAGTTCGGCGTGCCGCCGAACAAGGTGGTGGAGGTGCAGGCGCTGGCCGGCGATTCCACCGACAATGTGCCCGGCGTGCCCGGCATCGGCATCAAGACCGCGGCGCAGCTGATCACCGAATATGGCGACCTCGACCAATTGCTGTTCCGCGCCGGCGAGATCAAGCAGCCGAAGCGTCGCGAGGCGCTGCTCGAGAATGCGGAGAAGGCCCGCATCTCACGGCAACTCGTGCTGCTCGACGATAAGGTCGAGCTCGAGGTGCCGCTCGACGACCTCGCCGTCCACGAGCCGGACGCGCGCAAGCTGATCGCCTTCCTCAAGGCGATGGAGTTCACCACGCTGACGCGGCGCGTCGCCGAATATTCGCAGATCGATCCTGCCAATGTCGATGCCGACCCTGGCTATGCCCGCGGCGCCAGTGTGTTCACGCCGCTGCCGCCCTCGGACGTCGTGCCCGCACCGGGGACCGGCACACCGGCGCAAGCCGCACCTGGCCGCCCCAACAAGTCGGCAAGCAAGGAGGACAAGGCTGCGAGCCCGAAGGGCGCGCCGATCTCGCTCGCCGCCGCGCGTGAAGAGGCGCTGCGCAAGCTCCCGGTCGATCGCAGCAAATACCAGGCGATCAAGACGCTTGGGGAGCTCAACGCCTTCATCGCGCGCGTCCACGATGCCGGTCATGTCGCGATCGAGATCAAGGCCAACTCGATCGATCCGATGCAGGCCGATCTCTGCGGCATCGCGCTGGCGCTGGCGCCGAACGATGCCTGCTACGTGCCGCTGGCGCACAAGCAGTCCGGCGGCGGGGCAGGCCTGTTCGACGCGGGCCTCGCGCCAGATCAGGTCAAGCATGCGGATGCGATCGCAGCGCTGCGGCCGGTGCTGGAATCGGCCGGCATCCTCAAGATCGGCTTCGACGTCAAATTCAGCGCCGTGATGCTGGCGCAGCACGGCATCACCCTGCGCAACATCGACGATGCGCTCCTGATCTCCTACGTGCTCGATGCCGGCCGCGGCTCCCAAGCGCCGGAATCGCTGTCCGAGCGCTGGTTCGGTCATGCCATGATGAAGGAGAACGAGCTGCTCGGCAGCGGCAAGGGCAAGATCACCTTCGACCAGGTGCCGATCGACAAGGCCGCCGCGCTGTCAGCCGAAGGCGCCGACGTCGCCTTGCGGCTCTGGCGCGTGCTGAAGCCGCGCCTCGTCGCCGAGCACATGACCACGGTCTACGAGACGCTGGAGCGGCCGCTGGTCTCCGTGCTCGCGCGCATGGAGCGGCGCGGCATCTCGATCGACCGCCAAGTGCTGTCGCGGCTGTCCGGCGACTTTGCCCAGACCGCCGCCCGCGTCGAGGCCGAGATCCAGGAGATCGCGGGCGAGCCGGTCAATGTCGGCAGCCCCAAGCAGATCGGCGATATCCTGTTCGGCAAGATGGGACTATCAGGCGGCACCAAGACCAAGACCGGCGCGTGGTCGACCACCGCGCAGGTGCTGGACGAGCTCGCCGAGCAGGGCCACGACTTCCCGAAGAAGATCCTGGAGTGGCGCCAGGTCTCGAAACTGAAATCGACCTATACCGACGCGCTGCCGACCTATGTCAATCCGCAGACGCATCGCGTGCACACGACCTACGCGCTGGCGGCGACCACGACGGGCCGGCTGTCCTCGAACGAGCCGAATTTGCAGAACATCCCGGTGCGCACCGAGGACGGCCGAAAGATCCGCCGCGCCTTTATCGCGACATCAGGACACAAGCTGGTCTCGGCGGATTATTCGCAGATCGAGCTGCGGCTGCTCGCCGAGATCGCCGACATTCCCGTGCTGAAGCAGGCGTTCCGCGACGGCCTCGACATTCACGCCATGACGGCGTCGGAGATGTTCGGCGTGCCGATCAAGGGCATGCCGAGCGAGATCCGCCGTCGCGCCAAGGCGATCAATTTCGGCATCATCTACGGCATCTCGGCGTTCGGCCTCGCCAACCAGCTCGGCATCGCCCGCGAGGAAGCCTCGGCCTATATCAAGAAATATTTCGAGCGCTTCCCCGGCATCCGCGCCTACATGGACGAGACGCGGGACTTCTGCCGCAGCCACGGCTACGTCACCACGCTGTTCGGCCGCAAATGCCACTACCCCGACATCAAGGCCTCCAACGCCTCGGTGCGCGCCTTCAACGAGCGCGCCGCGATCAACGCGCGGCTCCAGGGCACCGCCGCCGACATCATCCGCCGCGCCATGACGCGGGTCGAGGACGCGCTCGCCGCGAAGAAGCTGTCGGCGCAGATGCTGCTGCAGGTGCATGACGAGTTGATCTTCGAGGTGCCCGACGCCGAGGTCGAGGCGACGCTCCCCGTCGTGCAGCACGTGATGCAGGACGCGCCGTTCCCGGCGGTGCTGCTCTCGGTGCCGCTGCACGTGGACGCGCGCGCGGCGAACAATTGGGACGAGGCGCATTGATCTCTTCCTTCACCTCTCCCCGCTTGCGGGGAGAGGTCGGATCGCTCTTGCGATCCGGGTGAGGGGGCACAGGTCTCGCGGCCGAATGCGCGGCGAGCTGCTGAATTGTCCTCCGAGCAATTGCGCGATGGTCCGGCACGGCCCCGCATATTAGAACCAGTGCATCTCCCGCACCGGTCCCCCCATGCCCCACACCTCCGCCCTGCTCGGCTTCGCCCTCGTCAGCCTCGGTCTCGTGCTCACGCCGGGACCGAACATGATCTATCTGATCTCGCGCTCGATCACGCAGGGGCCGGCGGCCGGCATCGTCTCGCTCGGCGGCGTCGCGCTCGGCTTCGTGTTCTACATGCTGTGCGCGGCTTTCGGCATCACGGCGCTGCTGCTCGCCATTCCCTTTGCCTATGACGCGCTGCGCTTCGCCGGCGCAGGCTATCTGCTCTGGCTCGCCTGGCAGGCGGTGAAGCCGGGCGGACGATCGCCGTTCCAGGTCAGGAAGCTCGCGATCGACAGCCCGCGCAAATTGTTCGCGATGGGCTTCGTCACCAACCTGCTCAACCCGAAGATCGCGATGCTGTATCTGGCGCTGCTGCCGCAATTCATCGATCCCGCCGCCGGCAGCGTGCTGGCGCAGTCGATCATGCTGGGCGCAATCCAGATCGCGATCAGCGTCAGCGTCAACGCGATGATCGCGCTCGCGGCCGGCTCGATCGCGCTGTTCCTGGCGAACCGGCCGAGCTGGATGTTGGTGCAGCGCTGGCTGATGGGCACCGTGCTGGCCGGGCTCGCGGTGCGAATGGCGGTGGAAGCGAAGAGGGTGTGATTTTCACCTCTCCCCGCAAGCGGGGAGAGGTCGGATCGCTCTTGCGATCCGGGTGAGGGGGTACAGGTCTCACATCGATCTCACACGCCGAGAGATGCCCCTCTCCCCGTAAGAACGGGGAGAGGGAGAAAAAGAAACCTCAATCCAGCTTCGCCTCCATCCCCCGCTTCACCCCGGGCCGCGCCATCAGGGCCTCGTACCAGCGCTTGACGTTGGGGAAGTCGGCCAGATCAACCTTGTGGCGAGGGTGGCGCCAGGCCCAGCCCAGGATGGCAAAATCGGCAATCGAGAGCTCGCCGGCGACGAAGTCGCGTCCGTCCAGGCGGCGGTCCAGCACACCGTAGAGCCGGCGCGTCTCCGCCATGTAGCGCTTCAGGCCGTAGGCGCGATCCTGCTCGTTCTCGAGCGCGATGAAATGGTGCACCTGGCCCGGCATCGGACCGAAGCCGCCCATCTGCCACATCAGCCATTCGTAGACGGGGATCCGCTGACCAAGCGATTTCGGCAGAAATTTGCCGGTCTTTTCACCGAGATAGAGCAGGATCGCGCCGGATTCGAAGATGCTGACGGGCTTGCCGTCCGGGCCTTCGGGGTCGACGATCGCGGGGATCTTGTTGTTCGGGGACAGCTTGAGGAACTCCGGCGCCATCTGCTCGCCCTTGGTGATGTTCACCGGGATCACCTTGTAGGGCAGCCCCATCTCCTCCAGCGCGACCGAGATCTTGCGGCCGTTCGGCGTGTTCCAGGTGTGCAGCTCGATGGTCATTCCCGTTTCCTTCCCGAGGAGGCGTCGCGCCCGATCCGGGCTCTCAACTACTCCAGAAGGTCGCGGCGCCACAACCGGCAGCCGGGGATGGCCGATCCCTGTTGACGAGGGACACACCCTCTGGAATGTCGCTCCCGTCGCGGATAAATTCCGCCTCCTCCAAAAAGCTGTTCGAGGGACCGCCGTGTCGAAATCTGCCTCCCGCGCCCGCCTGTTCGAAATCATCCGCCGGCGCTCATTCGGCCGCGGCGAGGTGACGCTCGCGTCGGGCCGCAAGAGCGATTTCTACTTCAACCTGAAGCCGACCATGCTCGACCCCGAGGGCGCGACCCTGCTCGCCGAGCTGACCTACGAGGCCCTGAAGGACGACAATCTCGATTTCATCGGCGGCCTCGAGATGGGCGCGGTGCCGCTTGCCGGTGCGCTGGCGCAGATCTCCTGGATCAAGGGCCATCCGATCGCGGCGTTCTTCGTGCGCAAGAAGCCGAAGGAGCACGGCGCCAAGCTCGCGATCGAGGGCCTGCCGAAGGGCGAGACGCTCGCAGGCAAGCGCGTCGTGATCGTCGAGGACGTCACCACGACCGGCGGCTCGGCGATGAAGGCGGTGGAATCCGTGCGCGAGACCGGCGCCAATGTGGTGCTGGTCCTGACCATGGTCGACCGCGAGGAAGGCGCCACCGACACCTTCGGCGCGGCCGGCCTGCCGTTCCGCTCGCTCTACAAGGCCTCGGAATTCTTGAAGGCGTAAGAGAAGGCGTAAGCGAGGACGATTGATTCTCCGTCGGCATGCCCGAGCGTGCCCCGGGAGCAACGCCGTCCGTGAAGCTGCGCGCGGCCATAAAGAGATCACCGCCTCGTCTTGAAACCGCCTCCACGCAACCGCTCATTTACCATCGCGCATTACGGTGAATCGTGTGCTGAAGACCTCGAACGGTCCTGACCGGTTCCGTAGCGTCGGGTGGAGTGAGCTGTGCGTACAGAGTTGTCCCATACGCGGCGTCGCGTGATGCTCGCAGCCGTCATGGTTGCGGTTCCCATGCTTGCGGCCCCGGCCCCGGTTTCGGCCGAAGGCCTGTTCGACTTCCTGTTCGGCGGAATGCAGCGGCCGCAGCCACAGCAGCCGAACTCCTACTCCGATCCCTTCACAGGCCAGCAGAATCCGCAATATGTGCCGCCGACACGCTCGGCCGCAGCCGGTGGCTCGGGCCCGGCTTTCTGCGTGCGCAGTTGCGATGGCAAGTATTTCCCGCTGATGCGAGGCATGGTCTCACCAGCGCAGATGTGTCAGGCCTTCTGCCCTGCCACCGCGACAAAGGTCTATTTTGGATCCAGCATCGACGGTGCCTATTCGCAGACCGGCGAGCGCTACGCCGACAGCGAGAACGCGTTCGCCTATCGCAAGGCGCTGCGCGCCGACTGCACCTGCAACGGCCGTGATCCGGTTGGCCTCGCTCCGGTCGATCTTGCGCTGGATTCGTCGCTGAAGGCCGGCGACGTGATTGCCACCACCGACGGCCTCGTTGCCTATACCGGCATCCGCGTCGGCAATGATCAGGCCGCGGACTTCACCCCGGTTGCGTCCTATCCCGGCCTCACCGCCCAGGTCCGCGCCCGCCTCGGCGAAATGAAGGTGGCCCCGGTGCGGGCAGAGACGGTGTCGGCAGATGCCCCTGCCGCAGAGATCGTGCGTGAGGCGCTGCCCGATGTGACCGTGCCGAAGACGACGGCGCAGAAACCGGCGAAGCGGGCGGGGTTGGATTAAGCGCGCTCGTGTCCCGGACGCGGCGCGGCATGAAATGACGCGACCCTGAGCCGGAACCCAGAATGCCGCAAGCATGGGCCCCGGCTCTGCAGCGCACCGCTGACGCGATGCGCTTTGTCCGGGGCACGAAACAGTCACCTCCCGATGATCACCCCGATCACGTTCGGCGCCGCCAGATATTTCTCCTCGATCGCCGCGCGCGCGGCGGCGCGGTTGTCCGGCGTCAACAGGCCGCGCTTCTCGGCCAGGATCATCCAGCAGAAGCCCCACCAGTCGGTCAGCATGCCGTGATCGCCGACGAGGTCGTAGCCCTGCTCGGCCGCGAAGATGCGCGCCTGCGCTTCGTCCAGCGTGTCCAGAAACAGATGATCCTCGGCCACGAACAGATCGTCGCTGACGTCGTCGATGGTGTAGCCCCAGATCGACTGGCACACCGCGTTGAACTCGCGGTCGAACTGGTCGTCGTCGATCCTCTGGCGCCGCGCCGCCTGATGCAGCCGCGACAGCGAGCGCGCGAAATCGGCGATCCGGGTGAGAGCGAATTGATCGAAGGCGATGGTGGACATCTAGTCCTCGCAAAGTCTGACAGACGCTAGATATTGTGTCGGCAATACGCCGAATCACAATGATATATCAAAGACTTGCTAAAGTGTTCTTAATTCGTTCTAAAACCGAGCGAGAGACGGTCCCGAAGCCGGCTGTGGATTGTCGGAATCGAAAGGGGCCGCCTCGCAGCGGCCCCTTGCCGGTTACAATTCTTGTTCGGGATGAGAAATTCCAGCCCCGGCACCCCTGACGTTAGAACCGGCACCGCGCTTGAGCGATTCCGGAAAACTACCGAATGGAGTGCTGTCCTAATCTTGGCCGGGGCTCAATAGCAGCGCGAGGCCGCAATGGCGTGGACGCGGCGGTCGCCCAGCAGATGGGCAACAAAGCCATTGGCCGGAAAGATCTTTGCGAAGGCCGCGTCGCGGATGCTGAGGCCGCCGGCGTAGGCGCCGAACGCCGGCATCACCGCGCGCATCCCGTCGGAAGCGAAGCAGCGGCGCTCCATCGAGCGGCCGCGCGCGGACACGCGCGCCTTGGGATGGAGATGGCCGGCGATCTCGCCGTGTGCACCGGTCGGCTCATGGCGGAAGGTGATCGGGCCGATCGCGACCTCTTCGGCGACGGTGCCGCCGAGATCGCGCGGCAGCATCGGATCGTGGTTGCCGGAGATCCAGATCCAGTCGCGCCCGGTCTGCAGCGTGGCGACGGCCTCGCGATCGTCCGGCGACAACCGCTCATGCGCGCTGCGATCGTGAAAACTGTCGCCGAGCGCGATGACAATGCGAGGATCATGGCGGGAGATGACAGCAGCGAGACGGCTCAGCGTCGCCAGCGTATCGTAGGGCGGCAGCAGCACGCCGCGCATGGCGAAGCTGGAGCCTTTCTCCAGATGCAGATCGGAGACGACGAGCAGGCGCTGCTCGTCCCAGAACAGCGCGCCGGAAAGATCGGCGGCGAAAGTCACATCGCTGATGGTGACGGTGGACACGCGCATGTCGTCGACATCCCCCGAAAGCTGCGCCCCTGCCCTCACGTCGAAACCTGCTTCTATCCCATCGCCTCTTTGACCAGCTCGTCGGCGGCTTCGGCCAGGAGCTCGTCTGCAGCTTCGCCATAAACTGACTCGCGGCCGATTTCCAGCATCACGGGGACGGCGAGCGGCGAAACGCGGTCGAGTTCCCGGAGCGTGATGCGCCCCTGGATGCGCATCAGCATGTCGCTGAGGCGGCGCAGATCGAGCAGGCCGGTGGCAGCATCAGCGCGCGCGGCGCGCAACAGGACGTGATCGGCCTGGTGCTTGCGCAGCACGTCATAGACGAGATCGGTCGAGAACAGCACCTGGCGGCGGCTCTTCTCCTCGCCGGTGTGCCGGCGCGCGATCAGGCCGGAGATGATCGCGCAATTGCGGAAGGTGCGCTTCATCAAGGCTGACTCGGCGAGCCAGGCTTCGAGATCGTCGCCGAGCATATCGGGGTCGAACAGCGCGTCGAGGTCGATCCGGCCGTCGCGGATCATGGAGGACATGTCGCCGAGCGCCCAGACCGCGATGGCATATTCGTTGGCGACGAAGCCGAGCGGCCGGGCACGGGCACGCTCCAGCCGGCGCGTCAGCAGCATGCCGAGGGTCTGGTGCGCGAGCCGGCCTTCGAAGGGGTAGCAGACCAGATAGTGCTTGTTGGCGCGCGGAAAGCTCTCGACCAGCAGCTCGCGCACCGCCGGCACTTTGCTGACGTCCTTCTGCAGCGACAGCCAGTCGCGCACCTGCTCCGGCAAGCCGCCCCACGCGCGGCCGTCATCGAGCAGCCGGCGCACGCGTTCGGCGAGATAGGTCGAGAGCGGAAACTTGCCGCCCATATAGGACGGCACCTTCGGGTCCTTGTCATGCGCGCGCGAGACATAGACCTGGTCCTCGACCAGGGTCTCGTAGCGCACCACCTCGCCCGAGAACACGAAGGTGTCGCCAGGGCTGAGGCCCTCGATGAAGGCCTCCTCGATCTCGCCGAGCAGCCGGCCGCCGCGGGCGATCACGCCGGTCGATCCGCTACCGCCGCCGCGCGAGCGCACCAGCCGCACCTTCAGCATGTCGTCCTCGACGATGGTGCCGACATTCATGCGGTAGCTTTGCCGCACCTTGGGATTGGCGACGCGCCAGCGCCCCTCCTTGTCCTGCTTGATGCGGGCGAAGCGTTCATAGGTCTTGAGCGCGTAGCCGCCGGAGGCGACGAAGTCGACGACATCGTCGAAATCCTGCCGCGACAGCTCGGCGTAAGGCGCTGCGGTGCGAACCTCGGCATAAAGCTCGTCGGAAAGGAACGGCTCGCCGCAGGCACAGCCGAGCACATGCTGGGCCAGCACGTCCAGCGCCCCGGTGCGCAGGGGCGGCGTGTCCTGCGCGTTCTCGGCAATGGCGTCGATCGCGACGCGGCACTCCAGCACCTCGAAACGGTTGGCCGGCACCAGCACCGCGCGCGAGGCCTCGTCGAGACGATGATTGGCGCGGCCGATGCGCTGCATCAGGCGCGAGGAGCCCTTGGGCGCGCCGATATTGACGACGAGATCGACATCGCCCCAATCGACGCCGAGGTCGAGCGAGGAGGTGCAGACCACGCCGCGCAGTTTTCCTGCCGACATCGCGTCCTCGACCTTGCGGCGCTGGGCGACGTCGAGCGAGCCGTGATGCAGCGCGATCGCGAGGCCGTCGTCGTTCATGCTCCAGAGATTCTGGAACAGCATCTCGGCCTGGCTGCGCGTGTTGACGAAGACCAGCGTGGTCTTGTTCGCCTTGATCAGCTCGTAGATCTCGGGGAGCGCGTGGCGCGCGCTGTGGCCGGCCCAGGGCAGGCGCTCGCGCGTATCGAGCATCTCGACCACAGGCGGCGCGGCACCGCCAGCGACGACGATGTCGGCTGCTCGCTCCTTGCCGTCGGGCTGCGGCACCAGGAAGCGCGCGAGCTGCTCCGGCTCGGCCACGGTCGCCGACAGGCCGATCGCGCGCAGCTGCGGTGCCAGCCGCCACAGTCGCGCGAGGCCGAGCGAGAGCAGATCGCCGCGCTTGGAGGTCACCAGCGCATGCAGCTCGTCGAGCACGATGCGCTTCAGGGAGGAGAACAGGAACGGCGCGTCGTCGGAGGACAGCAGCAATGCAAGCTGCTCCGGCGTCGTCAGCAGCACGTCCGGCGGATAGCGCCGCTGCCGCTGCCGGCGCGACACCGGCGTGTCGCCGGTGCGGGTTTCGACCTTGATCGGCAGCGCCATCTCCGCGATCGGCCGCTCCAGATTGCGCGCGATGTCGACGGCCAGCGCCTTCAGCGGCGAGATGTAGAGCGTGTGCAGGCCGCCGGTTCGTTGCACGCTGCGGCCGGTGGAGACGAGGCTTTTCTTCTCAGCCGCCTTCCGTTCGGCCGTCTCGGTCGACAGCTCCACCAGCGTCGGCAAAAATCCCGCCAGCGTCTTGCCGGCGCCGGTCGGCGCGATCAGCAGGGCCGAGCAGTCCTCGCGCGCCTTCTCCAGCAGCGCCAATTGATGCGCGCGCGGCGACCAGCCGCGGCCTGCGAACCATTGCTGGAAGCGGCTTGGCAGCAGCGCGGCGGGCTCGACCGATGCTTGGAGGATACGGGGCGGCACGGCATGACAGGTAAGCCGTGGGGAACGCTTCGTCGAGGGGGGCCGCCCTCCCCGCCTGCACGAGGAGGGTTATCGCTTAGGCATTTTACGCGCTTCGAGCGCGCGCCTCGCCCTTCGAGACGACCGCTTCGCGGTCTCCTCAGGGTGAGGCTAAGCAGCATTGCGCCCGTTGAAACTGCTGCCACGCATTCCGCCCTCATCCTGAGGGCCCGCCAACGGCGGGCGTCTCGAAGGATGGCCGCAGCGGAGATCCCTCCCACACGAAGGCCAGCAGTCTCACGCCCCGGCCGGGACCTGATCGAGAAATCCGGTCACGCTGCTGATGCGGCCGTCCTTCAGCACGGCGAAATCCGTACCCTTGATCGGGCTGTCGCCGCCGTCGGGACCAAGCCCCCACGAGAAGCGGATGCGATCGCCGTAACCGTTGGGCTCGCCGATCAGGTGGAATTTGAAATCGGGAAAGCGCTGCTGCACGCCAGCGATCAGGGCCTCGATGCCGTCGCGGCCGTCGCCCGTCATCAAGGGATCAACGTAGCTCGCATCATTCGTCCAGGTTTCGCTGAGCAGCTCGCGGCGCCGGCCGGCCGTGCGCTCGTTCCAGAGCTCGATGTAGCGGCGGGCGATGGTGACGGGGTCGGTCATGATGCTCTCCTTCAATGGCGCCGTGTTGTCCGGCTGACCGCACTATCGAAGGTTCACGCGCGAGGATCGATTACCTCGCAGGTCATCGTTGCGCAAAAAAGAGCGCGATGATGTTGTCATCGCGCTCCATCTCGCATGAGTTGTTGTGAAGACTACTTCGCGGCAGTCACCATGATCTCGACGGTGTATTGCGGCGCCGCCAGCTTGGCTTCGACGGTGGCGCGCGCGGGGGTGTTGCCGGGCGACACCCAGGCGTCCCACACCGCATTCATCTCGCCGAAGGTCTTCATGTCGGTGATGTAGATCGTGGCCGAGAGCAGCTTCGACTTGTCGGTGCCGGCCTTGGCGAGATGGCCGTCGATGGTCGCCAGGATGTCCTGGGTCTGCTTCGTCACGCTTTCGCCGGCGGCCTTGTTGGCGACGACGCCGGCGAGATAGACGGTGTTGCCGTGCACGACGACCTGGCTCATGCGCGGGCCGGTTTCGAAACGCTGGATGCTCATTGGGGATCTCCTCACTGGAATGGCGGCCCTGTCTAGCCCAGCACCTCGCACTCTGCCACCCCCGGCACGCATGCGTTGCCCGGCACGCATGCGTGGCCGAACGCGCGTGCATTTCCGGGCAGATCTACATCCGAGGCGAGCGATGAGCGGCGCATCGCAGGGTGTGGTTCAGCCCACCGCCTTTGCTGCCGAGCGGCCCGCATTGCGGCCCGAGAACAGGCAGCCGCCGAGAAAAGTGCCTTCGAGCGAGCGATAGCCGTGCACGCCGCCGCCGCCGAAGCCGGCGGCTTCGCCGACCGCATAGAGGCCGGGAATAACGCTGCCCTCGCTGCCGAACACGCGGGACTCGAGGTCGGTCTCGAAGCCGCCCAGCGTCTTGCGGGTGAGGATGTTGAGCTTGACCGCGATCAGCGGCCCATGCGCGGGATCCAGGATGCGGTGTGGGGAGGCGGTGCGGATCAGCCTGTCGCCGATATAGCGGCGCGCATTGTGGATGTTCATCACCTGTGCATCCTTGACGTAAGGATTGGCGATCTCGCGGTCGCGCGCCTCGATCTGCGTCCTGATATGCGCGAGCTTGAGGAGGTCGCTGCCGGCGAGCTTGTTCATCTCCGCAACGAGATCCTCGAGCTTGTCGCGTACGATGAAGTCGACGCCATGGCTCTTGAATGCTTCCACCGGCGCCGGCGCGCCCTTGTTGGTGGCGCGGCGCAAGGTCATGCGCCAGCTCTTTCCCGTGAGGTCGGGGTTCTGTTCCGAGCCCGACAGCGCGAACTCCTTCTTGATGATGCTCTGGGTCAGGACGAACCAGGAATAATCATAGCCCGTCGACATGATGTATTTGAGCTGGCCGAGCGTGTCGGAGCCGGGGAAGAGCGGCGCCGGCAGCCGCGTGCCGGTTGCGTCGAACCACATCGAGGAGGGCCCGGGCAGGATGCGGATGCCGTGGCGCGGCCAGATCGGCGACCAGTTCTGGATGCCCTCGACATAATGCCACATGCGGTCGCGATTGATCAGCCGCGCGCCTGATTTCTCGGTGATGCCGATCATGCGGCCGTCGACATGTTCGGGCACGCCGGAGATCATGAATTTCGGGGGATCGCCGAGCCGTTTCGGCCAGTTCTGCCGGACCAGCTCGTGATTGCCGCCGATGCCGCCGGAGGCCACGATCACGGCCTGCGCCTTCAGCGCGAACTCGCCGACCACGTGGCGCGAAGAGCTCTTGCCGCGCTCGGCGGCGTCGGGGGCGAGGACGGCGCCGCTGACGCCGTCCACCGTGCCGTTGGTGATCGAGAGCGCGTCGACGCGGTGGCGGAACCTGAAGCTCAGCCGGCCGCTCCTCATCGCCTCGCGCGCGCGGCGCTCGAACGGCTCGACGATGCCGGGCCCGGTGCCCCAGGTGACGTGGAAACGCGGTACCGAATTGCCGTGCCCCATCGCGTCGTAGCCGCCGCGCTCGGCCCAGCCGACCACGGGGAAGAAGCGATGGCCCATCGCCCGCAGCCAGGCGCGCTTCTCGCCGGCCGCGAAGGCGACATAGGCCTCGGCCCATTGCCGCGGCCAGAAATCCTCGTCGCGGTCGAAGCGGGCGGCGCCGATCCAGTCCTGCATGGCGAGGTCGAAGGAGTCCTTGATCCCGAGCCGGCGCTGCTCCGGCGAATCGACCAGGAACAGGCCGCCGAACGACCAGAATGCCTGGCCGCCGATCGACTGCTCGCCTTCCTGGTCGACCACGACGACGCGCTTGCCTGCGTCGGCAATCTCGGTGGCGGCCACGAGCCCCGACAGTCCCGCCCCGACGACGATGACGTCTGTTTCCTCAGCCATGCATTTCCCCTTCCATGAATTCCCCCTGTAATTGCCCGGATTGAAGCCGGCGGTTGTAACTGAGATCAAGGGTGCGGCGCGTAAGACCTCGTTAACTTGTTCCACTTTGGGATGGAGACCCACCGGGTGCAGCGCGGACGCAACACTGGATTTGAATTTGTTTTGAGTCAGCCGGCCTGCCTAGACAAAACCTCGGTTACGACGGACGCTAGCCGTGCATCACCACCTGACACGCAGATTCGAATTCGACTGGGGCGGGGGCCAATGAAGTTTCTGACGGGGTTGCTTGCGGCGGTTCTGTTGATCGCTGGCACGGGGGCTTCTCACGCGGTGGTTCGGATCGCGGATGACCGCGGTGGCCGGATTGGAACCTACGTCGACAAGTACCAGGACCTGCGTCAATCAGGCGAGACCGTCATCATCGACGGCCTTTGCGCATCCGCCTGTACCATCGTCCTGGGCGCCATCCCGCATGACCGCATCTGCGTGACCTCGAGCGCGACGCTCGGCTTCCACGCCGCCTGGGATTTCGGCAGCAATGGCCGCGCCGTCACCAATACCGAGGCGACCCAGATGCTCTATGCGATGTATCCCTCGCAGGTGAGGCGCTGGATCAGCCAGCGCGGCGGCCTCACCCCGCATATGCTGTTCCTGAGGGGCAAGCAGCTCCAGGCCATGTACAAGCCCTGCTACATGGACGCGCAGGCCTCGACCATCAAGCCGGCGCGCCGGCCTCTCCCGCAAGCGGACCAGATCGAATCCGCCCGGGGCCAGCTGCTGCACTGACGTTCTCGACCTGACCGGATCGTTCTGGCCCGTCGGCGGCGCCTTGCCCGCAGGCGGGCCAAAGCCTATCTGAAGGCTTGGGAACCGGGGCCCTCGCCCTCGATCGTTGTCATGGCTCAACCATTGCACCCGACGCATCCGTTACAGGACAATTCGTCCACTGCCGGCCGGACGCCGTCCGTGCTGCTGTGGGCGGGTGCGGCGATCGGCGGATTGCTGGTGCTCGGCACGCTGGCGCTGTGGTTCCACTACGGCACGCAAATGTTCTTCGAAATGATCAGGACCGGCTTCGCCGCCTGCTTCTGATCCGCGACAGGAAGTTTCCCGCTCATGAGCTCCGCCACCCGTCCGCTGGTGATCGCGACCGCCTTCGCCGCAAGCCTCGTTGTCGGGCTCCTGATCATGTTCTGGGCCATGGGCGGGGTCAGCAAGGTGGCGCAGCCGGCTGCGATCGGCGGCCCGTTCCAGCTCACCGATCAGAACGGCAAGGCCGTCACCGACAAGAGCCTCAAGGGCAAGCCGACCCTGATCTTCTTCGGCTACACCCATTGCCCCGACGTCTGCCCGACCTCGCTGTTCGAGATCTCGGAAGTGCTGCGCGTCATGGGCAAGGATGCCGACAAGGTCAATGCCGTCTTCATCTCGGTCGATCCCGAGCGCGATACGCCGGCGACCATGAAGGAATACCTGTCGAGCTTCGATCCGCACCTCGAGGGCCTGTCCGGCGATCCCGACGAGACCGCCAAGGTCATCACCTCCTACCGGGTCTACGCCAAGAAGATCCCGACCAAGGACGGCGACTACACCATGGACCACACAGCGCTGATCTACCTGATGGACCGCGACGGCCGCTTCGTCTCGCCGTTCAACCTGAAGCGGACGCCGGAAGAGGCGGCGGCTGATTTGAGGAAGTATCTCTGAGAACTGCTCAACCTGCCGCGAACTCCGCTGCAACCTCCCCCGCTCGCGGGGGAGGTTGGCACGTCCGGGCGATGCGAAGCATCGTCCCGCGCGCCGGGAGAGGGCTCTTTCCTCTTGGGGGCTCTCGCCTGGAGGCGACACCCTCTCCCCAGCCCTCCCCCGCAAGCGGGGAAGGGAGCGCACCTTCGCCTTGGCCGCATTTCGGCTCGCGTTCCCGGCGGGATGGTCTATAACGCCCTCCGATCCCAACGAAATTCGTTCATTTCCGGCCGATGGCTCCATCGCAACAGGCGAAATCGACCAAATCTGCCCGTGGCTTGCTGACCGGGCTGGCCGTGACCGCGTGCCTGCTCGCGAGCCTCCCCGCCGCCGAGGCCCAGGCTCCCGCCAAGCGCCCCCCGCCGGCACCCCAGGCCACGCCGCAGGTCGCGCCCCAAGCCACACCTCAGGCCACGCCTCAGGCCGCCCCGCAGGCGGTGCCCGGCTTCTGGGACCCGCGGCGGCGGCCGGAACGGCCGGACCTGTCGCGCCTGACCGTGATTCGCTTCCTCACCGAGACCGACTATCCGCCCTTCAACTACACCGGCGCCGACGGCAACCCGGCCGGCTTCAACGTCGATCTCGCCCGCAGCCTGTGCGAGGAGATCAAGGTCACCTGCACGGTGCAGATGCGCCGCTTCGAGACGCTGGTCGATGCGCTCTCCTCCAACCGCGGCGATGCCATCATCGCCTCGATGGCGGTGAGCCCGCAGCTGCGCGCCCGCGTCGACTTCACCGATCCCTATTATCGCGTGCCGGCGCGCTTCGCCTCGCGCAAGGACGCGGTGATGCCGGAAATCCGGCCCGAATATCTCGAGGGCAAGAAGGTCGGCGTCATCGCCGGCTCCGCGCACGAGGCCTATCTCAAGGCCATGTTCACCGATGCGGAGCTGCATGCCTATCCCAGTGACGAGGCGATGCGCGCCGCCTTGCGCAAGGGCGAGGTCGATTTCATCTTCGGCGACGCCATCTCGCTGGCGTTCTGGATCAACGGCACCGATTCCGGCGATTGCTGCGCCTTCTCCGGCGGCCCCTTCGTCGAGAGCCGCTTCTTCGGTGAAGGCATCGGCATCGCCGTGCGCAAGGGCAACGACGTGCTGCGCCAGGCCCTGAACTGGGCGCTGTTCCGCGTCTGGGAAAAGGGCCGCTACACCGATCTGTGGCTGCGGTATTTCTCGGTGAGCCCGTTTTAGCTGCGTAGCTCTTGCGGCGCGCGAGCTGCCGTAGGGTGGGCAAAGGCGCGCAAGCGCCGTGCCCACGTCTTATGAATGGTGGGCACGCTTCGCTTTGCCCACCCCACGATTCAGCAATCGTTGCCCCGCAACTTTTGCATTCTGCCGGGAAATCGCTATTTTCCGCGGCCCGGAGGCCCGTCTTGATGTCCGTTATCGATCCCAGCATGAGTCCGAGCGATCTGCGTGCGCTCGCCGAACAATCCAACGCCTGGCCGTTCGAGCAGGCGAAGGCCATCGTCGCGCGGCTGAAGAAGAGCCCGAAGGACGAGGTGCTGTTCGAGACCGGCTACGGGCCGTCCGGCCTGCCGCATATCGGCACGTTCGGCGAGGTCGCGCGCACCTCGATGGTGCGGCATGCCTTTCGCGTGCTGACCGAAGACAAGATCAAGACGCGCCTGCTCGCCTTCTCCGACGACATGGACGGCTTCCGCAAGGTGCCCGACAACGTCCCCAACAAGGAGATGCTGGCCGCGCATCTCGGCAAGCCGCTGACGCGGGTGCCGGATCCGTTCTCCAACGAGTACCCCTCGTTCGGGCACCACAACAATGCGCGGCTGCGCGCCTTCCTCGACCATTTCGGCTTCGATTACGAGTTCGCGAGCTCGACCGATTATTACACCTCGGGCCGCTTCGACGCGACGCTGCTCAAGATGCTCGCCGCCTACGACAAGGTGATGGAGATCATCCTGCCGACGCTGGGCCCCGACCGCCGCGCCACCTATTCGCCGTTCCTCCCCATCAGCAAGACCACCGGCATCGTGCTGCAGGTGCCGATGATCCGCCGCGACGTCGCGGCCGGCACGGTGACCTATGTCGACCCTGATACGAACGAGGAGGTCGAGACGACCGTCACCGGCGGCAGCGTCAAGTGCCAGTGGAAGGCCGACTGGGCGATGCGCTGGGTCGCGCTCGGCGTCGACTACGAGATGGCCGGCAAGGACCTGATCGATTCCGTGAAGCTGTCCGGCGCGATCGCCAGGGCGCTCGGCGCCACGCCGCCCGAAGGCTTCAATTACGAGCTCTTTCTCGACGAGAAGGGCCAGAAGATCTCGAAGTCGAAGGGCAACGGCCTGACCATCGACGAATGGCTGCGCTATGCCTCGCCGGAATCGCTGTCGCTGTTCATGTATCGCGAGCCGAAGGCGGCCAAGCGGCTGTATTTCGACGTCATCCCGCGCAACGTCGACGACTATCAGCAATTCATCGACGGCTTCACCAAGCAGGACGGCAAGCAGCAGCTCGGCAATCCGGTCTGGCACATCCACAACGGCAAGCCGCCGAAGGGCGACATGCCCGTGACCTTCCAGCTGCTGCTGACGCTGGTGTCGTCGTCGAACGCGGAGAATGCCGAGACGCTGTGGGGCTTCATCGGCCGCTATCGCCCCGGCGTGTCGCCGCAGACGCACCCCAAGCTGGACGCGATGGTCGGTTACGCCATCAATTATTACCGCGACTTCGTCGCGCCGACGAAGCAGTTTCGCGTGCCGACGGACACCGAGCGTGCGGCGCTGCAGGATCTACGCGATGCGCTGTCGCAGCTTGCGCCGGACGCATCGGCCGAGGAGATCCAGAACGTCGTCTATGAGATCGGCCGCCGCGAGCCGTTCCTCGACCAGGTCAAGAAGGGCAAGGACGGCCGTCCCGGCGTCACGCTGGACTGGTTCAACATGCTCTACCAGGTGCTGCTCGGCCAGGAGAAGGGCCCGCGCTTCGGCTCCTTCGTCGCGGTCTACGGCGTGCAGAACGCGGTCAACATGATCGACGGGGCGCTGGCACGGAGCGCGTGAGGCACGCGTTGCCCTTCGCTCCACGCTCGACTGTCGTCCCGGCGAACGCCGGGACCCATAACCCCAGGGAGAAGTTAGGCGAAGATTCGTAGTTGCGCTTGCGTCGGTACGAAGACCGCCATCCCTCGACAGATCACGCGGTATGGGTCCCGGCGTTCGCCGGGACGACGGCATTGATTGGAGTCGCCGCTCAGATCGAACGCAGCACGTAGCGCCGGTTGTCCTTCTGCACCGGGCGCGCATTCATCGGATAGAGCTTTGCGAATGCGGCGACATCGGTGGCCGATACCTGGATCGGGGTGGTCAGCAGCAGCCATTCGACCACTTCCGAGCAAGGCGGCGTCGTCAGCGAGCCGGGATAGCGGAAATAGCTCAGCTTCGAGGGCAGCAAAGCGTGCGGATCGATGCCGGCATCGGCCTTCACCGCCGGGCCTTCCGCCGCCGGCATGGTCTTGACGATCCTGCCGAAGGCCGGGTTCGGCCTGCCCTCAGCCATCAGCACGCCGACCACGGCGAGCCCGCCGGCCTCGTTGCGATGGACGAAATGCGCCTCCATCGGAAAATTCTTGCCGCCGATCATGTGCTCGCTCGGCCGGTGGAAGTGCACCTGAAGCAGCTTGTACTTGACGTCGCCGAGCATCAGCGTGCTGCCTTCGGCAAAGTTGAGCTGGATCGTGTGCCCGTTGTTGACGATGGTGTCGGCGCTCCTGCCCCAGTTCAGCTTCAGAACCGGCAATTGCGACCTGATCGTCCCCTCGATGTCGATCGGCGATTGCTGCAGGCCGACCGCGCAAGCCTTGTTGGCCGCGTCGAGATCGCCCCATTTGGCCGGGCCGCCGGCGCCTTCATAGCTCCAATGCGCGCCTTCGGCGGCGAAGGCCGGCTTGCAGATTGGACAAAGCGCGAGACCTGCCAAGGCCTTCAATGCGTGACGGCGATTCATCGTATTCCCCCAAAGAAAAGACAAGGCTGGAGCCGCAATATCGGCCGCAACCTATGCGAGAGGGCCGGTGAGTCGCAATGGCGATCGAGGGCGCTCGCAGGATCGAGGAGTTCAAGCCTTGTGGCGAAAGGTCTCCAGCACCGCCGCGACGATCTTCTGTCCGTCTCTGCGCAGCTTCCTGGAATCGTCCGCGTAGGGGAGCAACAGCCCGATCTTGCAGATCATCGCGTCGATCATCCGGCTGAGCAGATCGACATCGTCCGCGTTCAATTCGCCATCGCGCTTCAGAGCCCGCAGCGTCGCGATCAGGAGCGCGGTCGGGTAGGTCTCCTCAATCTCGCGATAGCGCGGCTCGCCGAGCACGGCCTGCGCTTCCTGGATGACGATGCGCGCATAGGCCGGCTCCTCGCAGGTGTCGAGATAGGCGTCGATGCCGGCGCTGAGACGATCCCAGATCTTGTGCTCGTTCCGCGCCGCGGCCTCAATCCGGGCGGCCGCCTCGCGCTGCATGGCAACCACCACGGCGTCGAACAGCGCCTTCTTGTCCTCGAAGTGATGGTAGAACGCGCCGCGCGTGACCCGCGCCGCCCGCGATATCGCCTCCATGCCCGCCGCCTGAAATCCATTGGCGGCAAACGCTTCGCGTCCAGCATCGAGCAGCGCCTGCCTGGTGGCTTCGCTGTACTCTTCCCGACGACTTCTCGGAGGATCCTTCGCCCGCATCGCGCGCAACCTAAGGCTTGACGCGTTTGTATCAAACCGCATATAACATACATGATGTATGTATTATTCATGTAGAATTCTACGAGGCGGGCCATGGATGGCAAACGGATGTTCGAGCTGGCGGAAAGGCTGGCGATTGCCAAGAGCCGGCAGGATGTCGCTGCGGCGCTGGAGGTCCTGCATCCGGACATGGTGCTGGAGACGCCGGCCTTCGGCACCAGGGCACGGGGTCTCGCCGAAAACGAGCGCGTCCTGACGCGCTTCTTCAAGTCGTTCCCGGACTATCACGTCACGCTGGATGGCCACGCCAATTCCGCCGACACGCTGGTCTGCTGGGGCACCGCCCGGATGACGATGACGGGTGATCGCTTCGGGGACGCGCCCAATGGGCGCCGTGCCGAATTGCCTGTGTTCATCGCCTTCGCCTTCCGCGACGACAAAATCGCGCATGAACGCTTCGTCTTCGATCTCTCCGAGCTGTGCGCCCAATCCGGCCTCTCGACCGATGCAGTCAGGCGCAAGCTGTTTGGCGATGCGACACAGGCGGCTTAGCCGCCGGCAAATACCATCCGAACATCAAGGAGTGCCAGACCATGACCGATCCCCGCGTCAAATCCGTCGGCGATCTCGAGACCCGACATCTCTTCGACATCGTCGTCGATCTCGACCCACGCCTCAATTTCGGCGCCGGGCCCGTCGGGCAGCGCGTGCTGTTCGGCGCAGCCAAGGGCTCGTTCGAAGGCCCGCGCCTGCGCGGCGAGGTGCTGCGGGGCGGCGGCGACTGGGCGTTGTTTCGCGCCGATGGCGCCATGACGCTCGATGTCCGCCTGTCGCTGCGGACGCATGATGGCGAGCTGATCTATATGACCTATGGCGGCCGCTGGGTGACGCCGCAGGCTCTGCGCGCCGAGATGGCGGATCCGGCGCGACGCACCAGGGTCGATCCCGCCGGATATTACTTCCGCACCAATCCGCTGTTCGAAACCGGCTCGCAGACCTACGCCTGGCTCAATGACATCGTCTGTGTCGGCAAGGGTTATCTCGTCGAGGGCGCCGTCGCCTACAAGATCTTCGAAGTGCTGTGAGGCGCGTCGTGGATGCGCTCACTCAGTTGCGTCGTGTCGATGCAACGGAAGTAGCCTGACGGAAACTGCCGCCGCAGTCACTGGCTCGTCCACACAATCCGCGCGATCCACCCCACCTCGCCCGCCGCCAGCGTGCGCACGGCTTGCGATGCATTGAGCAATTGCAGCTCCAGGACCTTCGCGGTACGGCGCTTCAGCATTGCGATCGTCACCTCGCCCGTCCTGCTTCGCACCACCACGCGATCGCCCTTGCGGATCGGCGCGCCCGGTGAAACCAGCACGATGTCGCCGTGGCGGTAGACGGGGGCAAACTCATCGCCGGAAATCTCAAGCGCGAAGCTGTGGCTGTCCTCGGCGGCTGGAAGCGCGGTTTCGGTCCAGCCCTTTCCCGAAGGAAAGCCGGACTCGTCGAAGGCCCCGCTCGCGCCGGCCAGCGCGAAACCGAGCAGCGGGACCGAGCGGCCGTCACCGGCGTCATCGTCGACCAGCCGCGCAAAGCTGTCGAACGAGGCGTCTGCCGCCGCCAGCGCCTTGGCGATCGATTCGGTCGAGGGCCAGCGCTCGCGGCCGTCCGAAGTGACACGCTTGGACCTGTTGAAGGTGGTGGGATCGAGCCCGGCGCGCTTGGCAAGGCCGGACGGCGACAGACCGGCGCGCGCCGCCAGCCGATCCAGCGCGATCCAGATCTGGTCGTGAGTGAGTATCCTCTGCGCTTTGGCCTGTCTGACCATGCAAGGTCCAGCCCGTCGCAACTCAGGAAAACTGTCCTCAAATCAACCGGTTTTCCGATTCTCGCGCAAGGGGCGGCGATTTCACCGGACCGGAAAGGCTTGAGGTCTTGAGTTCGGCAGGGGCGGCCTTTACGGTCGCGCCGGGGTTTTTGCGGACCCCATGAGACGAAAAAACCCAAAAGACTCAAAGAGCAAACAGGACTGCGCAAGCGGTGGTCAAGATCTACAAAATCTGTCCGGCCTCGGCCTGGCGTGAGGCGGAACGGCAGGGTGTCTACCGGGGCAGCGCAGATGATGCGCGCGACGGCTTCATCCATTTCTCGACCGCCGAACAGGTTCCCGAAACCCTGCGCAAGCACTATTCCGGGCAGCGCGCGCTGTTCCTAGTGGAGGTCGACGGCGACGCGCTCGGCAGCGAGCTGCGCTGGGAGCGCTCGCGCAATGAGGAGCTGTTTCCGCATCTCTATGGCGAGCTCGATCTCGGCGCCGTGATCGCGGTGATGAACCTCAACACCCGCTCCGACGGCGGCCACGACGTTCCGGAGCTTGCCCCGTGATCCGCGCCTTCGACGCCTTTTCCCTGCCGGTGCTGCGCTGGCTCGATCCGGAAGACGCGCATCGCCTGGCGATCCAGGGCCTGCGCTTCCTGCCGCCGGTCAAGCCGCGCGCCGACGACCCCAAGCTCGCGATGCGCGCCTTCGGGCTCAACTTTCCCAACCCGATCGGCATGGCCGCGGGCTTCGACAAGAGCGCGGAGGTGCCGGACGCGCTGCTGCGGCTCGGCTTCGGCTTCGTCGAGATCGGCTCGGTGACGCCGAAGCCGCAAGCTGGCAATCCGCGGCCGCGGCTGTTCCGGCTCGAGCGCGACGAGGCCATCATCAACCGCATGGGTTTCAACAATGACGGCGCGGACGTCGCGTTGCGCCGGCTCGCCGCGCGCGCGCAGCACGGCGGCATCGTCGGCGTCAATGTCGGCGCCAACAAGGATTCAGCCGATCGCGTCGCCGATTACGTCAAGCTGATCGAGACCTTTGCGCCGGTCGCAAGCTATTTCACCGTCAACGTCTCCTCGCCGAACACACCGGGCCTGCGCAATTTGCAGGAAGGCGCGCTGCTCGACGATCTCCTTGCGAGGGTGATCGACGCGCGCGAGCGTGTCAGGCAGAAGGCCGGCGACACGCCGGTGCTGCTCAAGATCGCGCCGGATTTGAGTCTCGCCCAGCTCGACGACGTCGTGCAGGTCGCGCGCTCGCGCCGGGTCGACGGCATGATCGTGTCGAACACGACGATCGCGCGGCCGAGCACGCTGCGGGAGGAGACGCGCGCCAAGGAGCAAGGCGGCCTGTCGGGCCGGCCGCTGTTCCGTCTGTCGACGCGGATGGTCGCGGAGACCTATGTGCGCGTCGAGGGCGCGTTCCCCTTGATCGGCGTCGGCGGCGTGGACTCCGGCGGCGCCGCATTGACCAAGATCCGCGCCGGCGCGAGCCTGATCCAGCTCTATTCGTCGCTGGTCTACAAGGGCCTCGGCCTCGTCGACGAGATCAAGCGCGACCTCACCTCGACGCTGCTCCGCACCGGGCGGGATTCGCTGTCCGAGATCGTCGGTGCCGATGCGGCGACGCTCACGGCGGAAGACTGGCCGGGGATGTAAGGACGGTCGCGTGCCCCGGACGCAGCGCAGCACGCCGTCTTCGGCGTGGCGCACTGCAGAGCCGGGGCCCATGTGGCAGCGAGTTCGAGGAGAGATGGGTCCCGGCTCTGCGCAGCAGCGTTTCACGCTGCAGCGCGTCCGGGACACGGAAGCTATGATTTGGCGAACGTCGCCCGGAACTGCGCCGGATAGCGCGCCGCCTGCAAGCCGCCGCGCGAGAGGTAGGAGGCCATCAGCGCCCACCACAGCCCGGCATTGCCGAACGATTGCAGCGCCCACCAGGTGCCGAGGAAGATCGCGAGCGAAGCCAGCATCAGATTGCGCATCTCGCGCGCCCAGGTCGCGCCGATATAGATGCCGTCGAACCCGAACGCGAACACCCCGGGAATCGGCGCGAGCACGACGAACGGAAGGAATTCGCGCGCGGCGCGGCGCACGTCATCACTCGCCGTCATGAAATCGATCAAGGCCGGCCCGAACAGCGCGAACAGCGCGGCGACGACGATGGCGAAGCCGAGCCCCCAGAGCAGCACCAGCCGGGTCGAGGCGGCAAAGCCTTTTGCGTCGCGTGCGCCGAGGGTGCGGCCGCAGAGCTGCTGGGCGGCGTTGGCGAGACCGTCGAGGAAGAAGGCGCTGACCAGCAGGAAATTGTTGAGCACGGAATTGGCGGCCAGCGTGACGTCGCCGGCCTGCGCGCCCTTGGCGGTGAAGAACAGGAACACGGTGATCAGCGCCGCAGTGCGGATCATGATGTCGGAATTCACCGCCAGCAACCGCAACAGCTTGTCGCGGTCGAGCAGGGTCGCGGTGGGCACGCCGAAGCCGCCGTCGGCACAATGGCGGCAGACGATCACGCCGAGGGCGAAGCCGACCGCTTCCGAGAACAGCGCGGCGGTCGCGGCCCCGGTGATGCCGGTGTCGTAGACCAGCACCAGCAGGATCGTCGCCACCATGTTGACGAGGTTGATGACGACCTGAAGCAGCAAGGCTGAATTGGCGCGGGCCTGGCCGATCAACCAGCCGAGGATGACGTAATTGGCCAGCGCGAACGGCGACGACCATATCCGGATCTTGAAGTAGGTCTGCGCTGCCCGCGTCACTCCCTCGCTGCCGCCCATGAGGTCGAACAGCACCGCGGCCAGCGGCAATTGCAGCACGATCAGCGCGGCGCCGATCAGGCCGGCAACGACGAAGCCGCGTGCCAGGATCGCGGTCGGCTCACGCACCTCGCCCGCGCCCAGCGATTGCGCGGTGAAGGCGAGCGTGCTCATGCGCAGGAAGCCGAACAGCCAGAACAGGCAGTCGAAGATGATCGACGCGATCGCGACGCCGCCAAGCAGCGCGGCATCGTCGAGGCGGCCGATCGCCGTGGTCGAGACCACGCCGATCAGCGGCGTGGTCAGGTTGGCGACCATCGCAGGACCTGCGATGGCGAACACGTCTCGCGTGCCAACCCTGGGATGGACGGGCGCGTGCATGGTCAGAATACGACGACCATGCCGTCCTCGGCCGCCATGTAGGGCAACGTCTCCAGGCGCGACAGCATGTCGTCGCTCATATGGGTGAGGACGAGGCGCTTGGCGCCGATGTCTGGCAGATGCTGTTCCAAGGTCTTCAGGCTGAGATGGTTCTTGACCACCTTCTCGTACATATAGGCCTCGGCAATGAAAAGATCGGCGCCATGCGCCAGCGGAATGAGCGTCTCCGTCCATTCGGTGTCGGCGCTGTAGGCGAGCGTGCGGCCCTCGGCCTCGACGCGGTAGGCGAGGAAGGGACCGCCGGATTCGCCGTGCACGACGGGATAGGGCGTCATCGTCACGGCGCCGAAAGTCTCGCTTTGCCCCGGCACGAGCTCGACGACATCAAGCTCGAAGCGCTGCTTGGTCTTCGAGCAATGCTCGAACAGCGCCTCCATCACCTCGCGCAGCCGCCTCTCGATGCCTTGCGGGCCCGCGATCGTCAGCGGCCGCGTCCGCCGCGAGAACTGCGCATCGAGCAGCAGGAACGGCAGCCCGGCAAAATGGTCGCCGTGGAAATGCGTGATCAGGATCAGATCGATCTCGTCGCACGCGATCTCGAGCCGCTTCAGCGCCGGCAAGGCCGACGCGCCGCAATCGATCAGGAAATTCGTCGCGCGCCCCGAGACGTGGAAGCAGGTGTTGAGCCTGCCGCCGGAGCCGAAGGCGTCGCCGCAGCCGACGAAACGCAGTTGCATTGGCTGCGGACTCCCAGCCTTACCTGCCGCGCGGCGCGCCGAACACGCGCGACAGCAGCCAGATCGGGATCACGATGACCGCGCCGAGCAGGAAATAGCGCCACAGCCAGTTGATGGTATCGAAGCCGAGATCCCACAGACGCTGGAACAGGAGGCGGATGCTATAGATGATGTTCCAGGGATCGAATCCGATCGCGGCCAGCACGACGCCGACCAGGATCGAGAGCAGGACCAGACGAAACGCGACCGCCAGCGGCGAGCCGCCGAGAAAACGGTTCAGCCCATCGCTGCGGCCGGCCGGCAAATCTCTGACGTCTTGGACCATCGCAAACTCCTCAGGCGGATTCGACCCCATTATAGGGCACGGCGAGGCACATGGGGAACCCGCAAGCGAGCGTCAATCGGGTTACGGGAGTTTAATTCGGAGGTGCACTGCCGGCCGCGAGCTCGGTCACCTCTCCCGCGCGCGGGAGAGGTCGGCGCGTAGCGCCGGGTGAGGGCTATCTCCTCTAGGGGAATGTCCCATCGCGGAGACAGCCCTCTCCCCAGCCCTCTCCCGCAGGCGGGAGAGGGAGCGCACCGCGCTTCGCCGCAACCGTCGAGCCTGGGTTCAGCGTGCCTCACACTTCAATCTCCGCCGCGTCCGCCCTCAGCATCCGCTCCAACGTCTCCAGCCTGTCCGCCTCCTTCGGCGGCTTGTCCCAGCGCAGGCGGCTGATGCGGGGAAAGCGCATGGCGACACCGGATTTGTGGCGCGGCGAGCGCTGCAGGCCCTCGAACGCCACCTCCAGCACCAGTCCCTTGTCGCCCTCGTGCACGACATGACGCACGGGCCCGAATTTTTCCGTGGTGTTGCGGCGAACGAAGCGGTCGATCTGCAGCAGCTCCTCGTCGGTGAAGCCGAAATAGGCCTTGCCGACCGGCACCAGCTCGTCGCCGCCCTCGCCCGCGGTCCAGACGCCGAAGGTGTAATCGGAATAATAGGACGAGCGCTTGCCGTGACCGCGCTGCGCATACATCAGCACGGCGTCGATGACGTGCGGATCGCGCTTCCACTTCCACCATTGGCCCTTCGGCCGTCCCGGCAGATAGGGCGCATCGCGCCGCTTCAGCATCACGCCTTCGACGGCGTCTGCATCCTCGCCGGCGCCGGCACTCGCGGGATCGGCGCGCACGGCGGTCAATGCTTCCCAGCTTGCGAATGGCACGGTGGGCGACAGATCGATGCGGGGATCGTCGAGCTTCTTGAGGAAGGTCTCCAGCCGCTCGCGCCGCTCCGCGAACGGCAGCTCGCGCAAATCGTTCTCGTCGTCGCCGAGCAGATCGTAGGCGCGAAGGTGGATCGGAAACTCCTTGATCAGCTTGGGCGAGACGACCTTGCGGTTGAGCCGCTGTTGCAGCACGTTGAAGCTCTGCACGCGGCCCTCACGCAGGATCAACAGCTCGCCGTCGATCGCACCCGGCAGGTGCAGCGACGGCACGAGATCCGGAAAGCTGCCCGTGATGTCCTCGCCGGTGCGCGAATAAAGCCGCGCCGTGATATGGCCGCGCTCGTCGCGGCCGGCGACGGCCTGCACGCGGATGCCGTCCCATTTCCATTCGGCGATGTAGTCGGCGGGATCGAGCGCGGCGAAATCCGCGTCCTCGATCGCATGCGCCAGCATCACGGGCCGGAACGGCGCGGGATCGCGATTGACGGGCTTGTCGGCGCGGCCTTCCAGCCAGGCGAACAGGTCAAGATAGGGTGGGATGAGGCCCGGCCAGATCAGCTCGACCTCATGCGGATCCTTGTCGCCGAGCGCGGCCGCCGCGGTCTTGGCGAGACGCGCCGAGATGCCGATACGAAGCGCACCGGTGACGAGCTTCAAGAGCGCCCAGCGTCCGGTCTCGTCGAGCTCGTCAAGCCAGCGCTCGAGCTGCTTCGGCAGCTCGGTCTTGCCGAGCGTGCGCAGCGTTGTGACCACCTCGGTGAGGGTTGGGGGTGGCGGGTTGTTGTGGGCGGCGAGCTCGGCCCGCGGCCACATCAGCGCCACCGTCTCCGAGAGATCGCCGACGTAATCGTAGCTCAATCCGAACAGCACCTCATCGGCGCGCGCCGCGATGAGGTCGCGGATCAGGGCCGGCTTGGCGTGCTTGAAGCTGAGTGCGCCGGTCAGCGCGGCCAGCGCGTAGCCGCGGTCGGGGTCGCCGACCTCGCGGAAATAGCCGGTGATCAGCCGCAGCTTGTTGTTGCGGCCGGGCTCGTAGGCGAGTCGGTCCAGAAGTTCGGCGAAGCGATTCATGCCTCAGTCTCACCTTGAACGGGCGTCTCGCTCTCCTCCTCGTCGCCATAGCCGACGAGATCGAGCGGCTGCGCCTTCAGGCCCTTGCTGCGGCACCAATGCACCAGCGCGTCTTCCTGGCCATGCGTGACCCAGATCTCGCCGGCGCCGGTCGCACCGATCGTGGCGGTGAGGCCGTCCCAATCGGCGTGATCGGAGATCACCAGCGGCAGCTCGACGCCGCGCTGCCGCGCCCGGGCGCGCACGCGCATCCAGCCCGAGGCGAAGGCCGTGACCGGATCGGGAAAGCGCCGCGTCCAGAGGTCTGACGTCGCCGAGGGCGGTGCCAGCGTGATGGTGCCGGCGAGCGCGGCCTTCTTCACGCCCTTCACCGGCCTGAGCTCGCCGAGGTCGATGCCGCGGCTCTGGTAGTAATGCGTGATCGTCTCCATGGCGCCATGCAGATAGATCGGGGCGTCGTAGCCGGCCTGCCGCAGCAGCTTGATCACGCGCTGCGCCTTGCCGAGCGAATAGGCGCCGACCAGATGCGCGCGCTCGGGAAACAATTCGACGGAGGCAAGCAGCTTCCTGACCTCGTCGGCGGCATCGCCATGCCGGAACACCGGCAGGCCAAAGGTGGCCTCGGTGATAAAGACGTCGCAGGGCACCAGCTCGAACGGCGTGCAGGTCGGATCAGATGCGTCCTTGTAGTCGCCGGAGGCGACGATGCAGGTCTCCTTGCAGGTGACCGCGATCTGCGCCGAACCCAGCACATGGCCAGCCGGGTGAAACTTCACGCGGACATCGCCGAGCCGGATCTCCTCGCCATAGCGGATGGCTTGGGTCGATCCGGCAAAATTCTCGCCATAGCGCAGCCGCATCATGTCCAGCGTTTCCTGCGTCGCCAGCACCGCGCCATGGCCGGCGCGGGCATGGTCGGAATGGCCGTGGGTGATCACGGCCCGCTCGACCGGGCGGACGGGATCGATATGGAAGCCGCCGGGCTTGCAGCACAGGCCGGCAGCAGCTAGCAACAGGATGTCTTGAGGTCGCATGCCTGATATATAGGCCGCGTTGCCGTCGCTTCGAGTCATTCCGCCCTACGCTTCCTGGTTCCCATGCCCCTCCGTCTGTTCCTGACCTCTGGCGATCTCATGGCCGACCGCCGCTTCGAATTCGCGCGCGACCTCCAGCTCAAGGGCGATCTGGCCGCGGCCGCCGACCTGCTGGAGCAGGCGATCGAGCTGGCGCCTGACTTCACCTCGGCCTGGTTCACGCTCGGCGAGATCCGGCAGCAGCTCGGTGAGCGCGACAAGGCCATCGCGGCGTTTCGAGAAGCGCGGAGGTCCGACCCCGGCGACCAGCACGGCGCCGGCCTGCACCTGATGCGGCTCGGCGACGCCGAGATGGCGGAGATGCCGAAGGCCTATGTGCAGGCGCTGTTCGACCAGTACGCCCCGCGCTTCGAGCACACGCTGATCAACGATCTCGGCTACCGCGCGCCCAGCCTGATCTTCAAGGCGGTGCTGGCCGCGCGCGTCGCTGCGAAGAAGCCGGCCTACTTCAAGCGCACCATCGATCTCGGCTGCGGCACCGGCCTTGCGGCCGCCGCCTTCGCCAAGCAGGTCGATCATTTCATCGGCATCGACCTCTCGCCCGGCATGATCAAGCAGGCGCGCGCCACCAACCTCTACGCCGAGCTCGAAGTCGCCGACATGATCGAGGGCCTGCGTACGAAGAATGACGCGAGCGCGAACCTGATCGTCGCCGCGGATGCGTTCGTCTATCTCTCCGATCTCGCGCCGGTGCTGACCGAAGCAAAGCGCGTGCTCGTATCGGGCGGCGTGCTCGCCTTCACGCTGGAGACGCACGACGGCAGCGGTATCGTTCTCGGCGACGGCCTGCGTTATGCCCATTCGGCGGAATATGTCCGCGGCGCCATCGCCAAGGCGGACTTGAAGCTGCTGACGCTGGAGCCGGCCTCGCCGCGCAACGAGAACAACGAGCCGGTGCGCGGTCTCGTCGTCGTCGCCGAGAAAACTTGAGTCTAGGCGCTAGTCGCCTGGCGATTTAAGCGTCATTGCGTCGCAAAGCCGTGACTTCCCACTTGCGAGCCGTGCTGCGTTCCCAGCACAATGCGCGCACCAGGGAGAAACAAATAATGACGAAGAATCCATCGCGGCGCGATTTCAGCACTGCCGCGCTCGCCACCATCGCCGCATCCACCTTGCCCGCGCCCTACGTGTGGGCCGCCGAGAAGAAATACGATGCGGGTGCCAGCGACACCGAGATCAAGATCGGACAGACCGTACCGCATTCCGGCCCCGGCTCGCTCTACGGCGTATTGGGGCGCGTCGGCGAAGCCTATTTCCAGATGCTGAACGAGAAGGGAGGCATCAACGGGCGCAAGATCAAGTTTCTCACCATGGACGACGCCTACAGCGCGCCGAAATGCGTCGAGGCGACGCGGCGTCTGGTCGAGCAGGAGGAGGTGCTCGCGCTGTACGGCTCGCTCGGCACCGCGCCGCAGACTGCCGTGCACAAATACCTGAACTCCAAGGGCGTGCCACAGCTGCTGCTCAATACCGGCGCGTCGAAGTGGAACAATCCGAAAGAGTTCAAATGGACGATGGCGGGCCTGCCGCTGTATCCGACCGAGGCGCGCATCCTGGCCCGGCATGTCGTTGCCGTGAAGCCGAACGCCAGGATTGGCATCCTCTACCAGAACGACGATTTCGGCCGCGACTTCCTCGGTCCCTTCAAGAAGGTGCTGGCGGATGCCGGCGGCACCGCGCAGGTGATCATGGAGCAGACCTATGATCTCACCGAGCCGACCGTCGATTCCCAGCTCATCAACCTGTCGAAGTCCGGCGCGGACGTCTTCTACAACATCTCCACCGGCAAGGCCTCGTCGCAGTCGATCCGCAAGGTCGCCGAGCTCGGCTGGAAGCCGCTGCAATTGCTGTCGGCGGGCTCGACCGGCCGCTCGATCCTGAGCGCGGCGGGTCTCGAGAACGCCACCGGCATCGTCGCCATCCGCTACAACAAGGAGGTCGGCCTGCCGAAATGGGAGAAAGACCCCGACGTGATAGCGTTCGAGGAATTGCGCAAGAAATACACGCCGGCCATCGACCCCGACAACACCATCGCCTTTGCCGGCTACGGCCAGGCCGTCACCATGGGCGAGATCCTGCGCCGCTGCGGCGACGATCTCACCCGCGCCAACGTGCTGAAGCAGGCCTCGAACCTCAAGGGCTTCCACTCGCCCTACTTCCTCGACGGCGTCACCTACAGCTACACGCCCGAGGACTACACGCCGATGAAGACGCTGTTCATCTCCACCTTCACCGGCAAGGACTGGGACATCTCCGACAAGCCGATGTCGGAGTAAGCGAGGGCCGACGTCCCGACAATGAAGGTGCACTCCCTCTCCCGCTTGCGGGAGAGGGTCGGGGAGAGGGTGTCTCCACATTGGGACAATCCCCCAGAGGAGAAAGCCCTCACCCGGCGCGTGGGACGATGCTTCGCATCGCCCAGACGCGCCGACCTCTCCCGCAAGCGGGAGAGGTGAACGAACCGTGGCAGACCGCTTTACGCTGCGATCGCCAGTCGGTATGCCCGCGCCGCATTGACGCCAAAAGCCTTGTCCCGCACCTGCGGGCCAAGCTTCGCCAGACAGATCTCCAGCGCGCTCTTGATCTCGCCGTAGCTTCCCGCAAGCAGGCACACCGGCCAGTCCGAGCCGAAGATCAGCCTGTCCTCGCCGAAACAGCTTGCGGCGTGCGCGACGAACGGAAACAGGCGCTCCGCATCCCAGTCGTTCCAGACTGCCTCGGTCGCGAGGCCCGAGATCTTGCACCAGACATTGCCGCAGGTCCCGAGCGCCTTGATGCAATGGGACCATTCGGCGCTGCCGCCGTCGGCGATCGGCGGCTTGGCCGCGTGGTCGAGCACGAAGCGCGCTTGCGGAAAGGCCTGCGCGGTCGCGATCGCGGCGGGCAGCTCGCGGGTGCGGACGAGAAAATCGTAGGCAAGATCATGCGCGAACAATGCCGTGAGCCCGCGCTGGACGTCCTCGCGCAGCAGCCAATCGGGGTCGGCTTCGTCATGCACCTGGTGGCGAATGCCGACGAGCTTGTCTCCGCCCGGCAAGCCGCGCAGCCGGTCGAGCGTGTCACCGAGCGCGCCGTCGGTCAGGTCGGCCCAGCCGACGACGCCGATCACCGACGGCGTCGCATGGGCGATGCGCAGGAATTCCTCGGTCTCCGCGAGCGAGGAGCGGCATTGCACCACGATGCTGGCATCGATGCCGTTCGCCTTCAGCAGCGGCGCGAGATCGGCGGGACCGAAAGCGCGGCGGATCGGCGCGAGCTCGTCCGCCGCCATCCAGGGATAGTCGGCGCGCGCCGGATCCCAGAAATGCTGGTGGGCGTCGATGATCATGCCTTACGCTCCAGTCGGCAGCGGCGCGCGCGCATCGACGAGGTTTCGCGCGCGCAGCTCCTGCCAGAACGCGGCGGGCACGGCTTTCCCCGACATCGCGATGTTGTCGGCAACCTCGCCGGCGTTGCGCGCGCCCATCACCGCGACCGTCACCGCCGGATGCGCCATGCAGAACTGGAGCGCGGCGGCCTTCAGCTCGGTGCCGTGCTTGCGGCAGAGCCCGTCGAGCTCCAGCGCCCGCGCGACCAGCGAGGCATCGGCGTCCTGATAATTGAACTTCGCGCTCGTGTGCGGATTGGCCAGGATGCCGCTGTTGTAGATGCCGCCGAGCAGGATGCCGATGTTCTTCGCCGTGCAGACCGGAAACAGCGCGTCAAGCGCGCCCTGGTCGAGCAGCGTGTAGCGCCCGGCGAGCAGGAAGCAGTCGACCGGCACGGCTTCCGCGAAACGAACCGGCATCTCCGACTGGTTCATGCCGGCGCCGATCGCCTTGACCGTGCCGTCCTCGCGCAGACGCTGCAGCGCGCGGAAGGCCCCGGCGACCGCCTCGTCATAATGATCGTCGGGATCGTGCACCAGCAGGACATCGACGCGGTCGAGGCCGAGCCGGCCCAGGCTTTCCTCGACCGAGCGCATCACGCCGTCATAGCTGAAATCGAACACCGGCCGCTCGCGCGGCGTGCCCTTGTAGTGCTCGTCCTCGGCGGCCGCGCCTTCGGGTGCGCGCAGCAGGCGGCCGACCTTGGTCGAGATGGCGTAGGACTCGCGCGGCTGTTGCCGCAGGAAGGCCCCGAGCCGCCGTTCGGCGAGGCCAAAGCCGTAGAGCGGCGCGGTATCGAAGAATCGTACCCCGAGCGACCAGGCACGCGCGATCGTCGCCTCCGCATCGGCATCGCTCACAGGACTGAACAATCCGCCGAGCGGGGCGGAACCGAGGCCGATTGAGGTGACGTCGAGCGAGCCGAGCCGCGACCGTTTCATTCCCATTGCCTTGTCTTCATTCCAACAGTCCAAATCATCTCTCCCGCCTGCGGAAACCGCAAGCGGGAGAGGCACGCAGGAGCCCGGGGCTGGCGGGCGCTCCTACTTCAACATCTGCGCGACGTTGTCCTTGGTGACGAGATCGAGGCCGGTGTAGACGATCTCCGGCACCTTCTCGCCCTTCTTGATGGCGAGCAGCGTATCCATGGCCTTCTCGCCCATCTCGAACGGACGCTGGCCGACCAGCGCATTGGCATAGCCGTCGCGCAGCAGCTCGAGCTGCATCTTCAGCGTATCGGCGACGACAAGGGTGAACTTGCCGGAATCGATATCCTTCTTGTTCCTGCTGGCGAAAGCCTTGAAGCCCTCGGGCGCGAACATCGGCCAGCCGCCGATGGGTACGATCGCGGCGAGATCGGGCGTTGCGGTCCGCATGTCCGTCATCTGCTGCACCGCCAGCGCGGGATCGTCGTTGCAGAAGGTCGGGGAACCCGCGACCTCGGTCCATTTCGAGCCCTTCAGCGCCTCGCGCACGCCGTCGACGCGCTCGGCGAGATTCTTGGCGCCGGGCCCGCCGGAGACCATGGCGTATTTGCCGCCGTCGGGCCGCATCTTCAAGAGTTGCTTGCCGAGCGCGACGCCGAACTCCTTGTTGTTGGTGCCGATATAGGCGAGGCGCTTGGACCCGGGTGCGTCGGCATCGAAGGTGATGACGGGGATGCCGGCGGCGGTCGCCGCCTCGATCGACTTGGTCATGGCCGCGACGTCGGCGACCGAGATGGCGAGACCGTCGACCTTCTGGGTGACGAAGTCCTGGATGATCTGCGCCTGCGTCGCCGGCTCGTGCTCGACCGGCCCCTTGTAGATGCACTCGATGTTGCCGAGCTCCTTGGCCCGCTTCAGGCAGCCGTCGCGCGCGAAGTCGAAGAACGGATTGTTCATCGCCTTCGGCACGATGACGAAGCGGTAGTTCGCGGCGAATGCCGGCGTCGCCATCATCGCAACCGCGATGCCGGCAAGAAGAAGTTTCCTCATTGTTTCCTCCACTCTTGTTTGGTGCCCGTCCTTTTCAAAATCGTCCGGGAAGCGGACGGGCGGCGTTTTCGTTGCCTTCCCGAGAACGACGTCAATTCAAGTCATCCGCGAGCGGATGCGGTCGACCAGCACGGCCAGGATGATGATCACGCCGACCAGCGTCTGCTGCCAGTAGGAGGACACCTGCGCCAGCACGAGGCCGTTGCGGATCACCTCCAGCAGCACGCAGCCGACGATGGCGCCGAGCGGGCCACCGATGCCGCCGGCAAGGTTGGCGCCGCCGATGACGGCGGCCGCGATCACGTTGAGCTCGTAGGACGTCGCCATGTTGGCCGGCGCCGACCCGAGCCAGCCCGAGATGATGATGCCTTGCAGGCCGGCGGCGAGCGCGCAGATCACATAGACCTCGATCTTCACCCGCACGACCGGAATGCCGGTCAGCTCGGCCGCCTTCTCGTTGCCGCCGAGCGCGAAGACGTGGCGGCCGAACGAGGTGTGGTGCAGCACCACGGCCATCGTCAGCGCGAGGATCATCAGATAGATGAAAGGCACGGGCACGCCGAGCACGTCGCCCGAGGTCGCGGCGTAGAAATAATCGGCATCCGGTCCGCCCGGAAAGCTGCCGCGGCCGTTGGAGACGACATAGCCGAGCCCGCGCACGATCGAGAGCATGCCGAGCGTGGTGACGAAGGGCGACAGGCCGAGCACGGCGATGCAGAAGCCGTTGACGAGCCCGGCAATCAGCGCCACGCCGAGACCGGCCAGGACCGAGACCAGCAGGATCAGCCCGGGCACGTTGGCCAGCACGGTCTTGCCGTCGGCCGCCATGTGCACGAACAGGGCGCCTGCGGGCGAGCCGGGCGCCGACAGCTCGGTCATGACCATCGAGGTGATCATGGCGGAGAAGCACATCATCGAACCGACCGAGAGGTCGATGCCGCCGGTGATGATCACGAAGGTGACGCCGAGCGTGGCGATGGCGATGAAGGAGAAATTCTTCGCCACGTTCTGCATGTTGCCTTCGGTGAAGAAATACGGGCTGGCGAAATGCATGATCACCAGCAGCACCGCCAGTGCGAGCAGCACGTAGCCGGTCTGCGAGGCGAAGATGCCGCGCTGCCACCATTTGATCCGGCCCACATTGGTGAAGCTGATCTGGGATTCCATGGGCATGGCCATCACGCCGCCTCCTTCGCGCCAGTGATCAGGGCGGTGACTTCCTCTGGCGAGGTCTCGTGGATCGGCTTGTCGGCCCGCTTCTCGCCGCGGCGCATGACGATGACGCGGTCGCACACCGCGAACACGTCGGGCATGCGGTGCGAGATCAGCATCACGGCAACCCCCTGCTCCTTCAGCCGGTGAATAAGGCCCAGCACCTGCTCGACCTGACGCACCGAGATCGCGGCGGTCGGCTCGTCCATCATCACCAGCCGCGCGTTGGAGAGCCGGGTGCGCGCGATCGCAACCGCCTGGCGCTGGCCGCCGGACATCTGCTTGACGAGATCGTCGGGGCGGGTCTCCGAGCGCAGCTCGCCGAACAGCTCCAGGGCGCGCGCCGCCATCGCCTTGTGGTCGAGCAGCGCGACGGGCCCGAATTTGCGCTTCAGCTCGCGGCCGAGGAACACGTTGGCCGCCGCCGTGAGATTGTCGGCGAGCGCGAGGTCCTGATACACGACCTCGATGCCGACCGCGCGGGCATCGACGGGCCGGCTGAAATGCACCGCGCTGCCGCCAAACCGGATCTCTCCATGGCTGGGGCGGAAATTGCCGGCGATGATCTTGACCAGCGTCGACTTGCCCGCGCCGTTGTCGCCCATCAGGCCGACCACCTCCCCCGGCATGACATGCAGGTCGACGTCGTGCAGCGCGCGGATGGCGCCGAATTCCTTGCCGATGCCGGTGAGCTCGAGGACCGGTGTCGTGTCAGCATGTGCCATCAGCGGTCTTTCTCCCTCAGACATGGCGATTGACCAGCGATTCCAGATATTCCTGCCGACCCGAGCGCGGCTGCGGGTCGAAGCCGGGCTGAAGCGCGCGGTCGGCGAGATCGGCGAGCGAACGCTGGCCGGCGAGAATCGCCCGGCCCTCGGGGCCAGACCAGCCCTGGTAGCGCTCGGCAAGCGGTGTGGTGAGCACGCCGGCGTCGACCATGTCGGCGGCGGCGAGGAAGGCCCGCGCGCAGGCATCCATCGAGCCGACATGGGCGTGGATCAGATCGTCGGGGTCGATCGACTGGCGGCGGATCTTGGCGTCGAAATTCAGGCCGCCCGAGGTGAAGCCGCCGCGGTTCAGGATCTCGTGAAACACCAGCGCCAGCTCCGGCACGTTCATCGCGAACTGGTCGGTATCCCAGCCGAGCAGATCGTCGCCGCGGTTGATGTCGAGCGAGCCGAATACGCCGAGGGCCTCGGCGAGCGCGACCTCGTGGTGGAAAGAGTGGCCGGCGAGGATGGCGTGGTTCTGCTCGATGTTGAGCTTGACGTCTTTCAGAAGGTCGTAGCGTTCGAGGAAGCCGTAGCAGGTGGCGACGTCGAAATCATATTGATGCTTGGTCGGCTCCTTCGGCTTCGGCTCGATCAGGACCGGGCCTTTGAATCCGATCTTGTGCTTGTGCTCGACGACGAGCGAGACGAAGCGGCCGAGCTGGTCGAGCTCGCGCTTGAGATCGGTGTTGAGCAGCGTCTCGTAGCCCTCGCGCCCGCCCCACAGCACATAGTTCTGGCCGCCGAGCCGGTGCGTCACCTCCAGCGCGGCGCGGACCTGGCCGGCAGCATAGGTGAAGATCTCGGGGTCGGGATTGGTCGCCGCACCGGCCATGTAGCGGCGATGCGTGAACAGGTTCGCAGTGCCCCAGAGCAGGCGGACCTTGCTCGATGCCATCTTCGCTTCGAACAGATCGGCAATCGCGTTGAGATTGGCGATGGACTCGGCGAGCGAAGCGCCTTCCGGCGCCGCGTCGACGTCGTGGAAGGTGAAATAGGGCACATCGAGCAGGCGGAACAGCTCGAACGCGACATCGGCCTTGGCCCGCGCCTGCGCCATCGCATCGGTGCCGTGATGCCAGGGCCGCAGGAACGTCTCGCCGCCGAAGGGGTCGCCGCCCGGCCAGCAGAACGAATGCCAATAGCAGACCGCAAAGCGCAAGTGATCCTCGAGCCTGCGGCCGTGGACCATGCGGTCCTTGTCGTACCAGCGGAACGCGGGCGCCGGTCCCGCGTCCTGGCCGGCAAAGGCGACAGGTGCGCTTGCATCGAAGAATTTGGCTGACGCATTCACTTTAGGGAGACTCCTTCAATGCGGGATAAAGCTCGCGCCACCGCCGATAGGCTTCGTCATAGGCGGCAGCGATGGAAGCGCGGGGCGTGAAGCTCGCGAGCCGCCGCGGGCGGGTGCAGACCGCGACCGGTCTCTCGCCGGTGGCAGCGAGCCTGCCGAGCCGCGCGGCGCCGAGGGCCGCTCCCACCTCGCCCTCTTCGACGCGGTGAACGGGAATGCCGAGCACGTCGGCGCAGATCTGCGCCCATAGCGGCGAGCGCGAGCCGCCGCCGACGAGATCGACCTCGGCAATCGGCCCGCTCGCCGCGCTCAGCGCCGCCAGATTGTCGCGCGCGGCAAAGGCGACGCCTTCGAGCACGGCCTGCACGATCTGGCTGCGGCCGGTGGCACCGCGCAGACCGACAAGGGCGCCGCTCGCGGCGGCATCGTTGTGCGGCGTGCGTTCGCCGTCGAGATAGGGCAGGAATCTGATCGGGCTGGGTGCATCGACGCGCGCGCCGAGCGGCGCCAGCAGCGTTGCGGCCGGCACCTCCATCACGCCGGAGAGCCAGGCCAGCGAAGCGGCAGCCGACAGCATCACGCCCATCTGATGCCAGAGGCCAGGCAACGCGTGGCAGAACGCGTGCACGGCCGACGCCGGCGCCGGCGCGAAGCGATCGGTGACGCGGAACAGAACGCCGGACGTTCCCAGCGACAGGAAGGCATCGCCGGGCGCGATCGCGCCGAGCCCGATCGCGCTCGCGGCGTTGTCGCCGGCGCCGCCCGCGACCACAACGTCCTTCCTCATGCCCCAGCGCTGCGCATAGTCCGGCGCGAGCACTGCGCTCGCCGCGCTGCCCTCGACGAGGCGCGGCATGTGGTGGAGGTCGAGCCCGGTGGCGTGCAGCAGCAAGGCCGACCAGCGCCGCTCGCCGACATCGAGCCACAGCGTGCCGGCGGCATCGGACATGTCCTCGACCATCTCGCCGGTGAGGCGATAACGCACATAGGCCTTGGGCAGCAGCACCTTTGCGACGCGCTCGAAAATCTTCGGCTCATGCCGCGCGATCCACAGCAGCTTCGGCGCAGTGAAGCCGGGCATGGCCAGATTGCCGGCGATCGCGTGCAGCGATGGACAGCGCCGCTCCAGCACCGCGCATTCGGCCTGCGAGCGGCCGTCGTTCCAGAGGATCGCCGGGCGCAGCGGCTTGCCGTCCTCGTCGAGCAGCGTCGCGCCATGCATCTGGCCGGACAGGCCGATGCCGGCCACCCGCGCAATCTCGCGCGGATGGCGGGCCGCGAGATCGTCGACCGCGCCGATCGTCGCATCGACCCAGGAATCGGGGTCCTGCTCGGACCACAGCGGAGCCGGATGCGACAGCGCGAGCTCGCGCGCGGCGGTCGCGACGACCGCGCCGGCTTCGCTCACGAGCACCGCTTTCACGCCGGACGTGCCGATGTCCAGTCCGAGATACAAATCGTCCTCCTCTTTCCTCATTGCGCTGCGCGATCTTGACGTCGCGCTTTCCGCCACCGCCCATTCGATAGCTAGGGCAGATTGTCCCGCATCACGATGTCGATCCTGATCTTCTCCTGTTCGCGCAAGATCGGCTCGCCGCGGGCGAGCGCGAGCAGCACGCGCACGGCGGCGCGCGCTTCATGTCCGGGGTTCTGCGAGATCGCGGCATCCATCACGCCTTGCAGCAGCAGGCGGCGCGTCAGCACGGTGACGTCATGACCGACGAACACCACCTTGTCGCGGCCGGCATCGCTCAACGCCTTGGCGACACCTTGCGTGCCGGCGCCGACATTATAAAGGCCGACGATGTCGGCGTGCCTGGCGAGCAGCCGCGCCAACAGCTGCTCGGAGCGATCGTCCTCGTCGCGCCCTTCCAGCACCGGCAGGACGCCGAGACCAGGGAATTCCGAGGCCATCACCTGGTTGAAGCCGAAGATGCGTTCGGCATGGTCGCGCAGGCCCTGCGAGCCCGCCACGATCGCGACCTTGCCGGACTTTTGGCCGACCAGTCGTCCGACCAGCGCGCCGGCGGTGCGGCCCGCCGCGATGTTGTCGATGCCGACATAATGATGGCGGCGCGACGACGGCACGTCCGACACCAGCGTCACCACCTGGGTGCCGGCATCGACCAGGTCGTTGATCGCGGCGCGAACGCTGGGGTGATCCAGCGCCACCACGGCGACGCCGTCGTAATCGCCCAAAAGCGCCTCGAGCGAGGCCGCAAGCACGGAGGGGTCGAACACGTCGGTTGCGACCATCTCGACGCCAAGGCGGCGGGCCGAGAGCCAGCCCGACATCTCGCCGAGATAGGCCTCGATCTGCTGCATGAACGGGTTCGGCCCCGACGGCATCACGAAGGCAAAGCGGCGGGCGCGGCCGCGGGCGAGCTCGGCGGCGGCGACGTGGGGCTGGAACGAATTGCGCTCGATCGCCGCCTTGACGCGCCGCACCGTCTCGGGCCGCACGCCCGGCCGGTTGTGCAGGACGCGGTCCACCGTCGCGAGGCTGACGCCCGCCTCGCGGGCGATGTCCTTCAGCGTCAGCGCGCTCGCGGTCAGGGTCTCGGCCATGGCTGAAGGCTAGCAGAGGTTTTTTGAGGTACGCAACTCATTTTGAGGACAGGACTGCAGTTTCGAGCTCGGGTTGGCCCAAGCGCCGCGCCGGCAGTCAACCCTGCGTCAGGTCCAGCGTCAGAAAAAGGCTATTGGGATCCTCGACATAACCTTCGAACGGGCCGCAAGGGACGAAGCCGTGGGCCTGGTAGAGCGCATGCGCCGGCTTGAAATAATCCCATGAACCGGTCTCCAGGCTCAGCCGCGTCAGGCCGCGCGCGCGGGCCTCCGCGATGATGTGGCGGAGCATCTGGCCGCCAAAGCCGCGCCGCCGCGTGGTCTGAAGCGTGTGCATCGACTTCACCTCGCCATGGACGGCCGCGAGCGTCTTCAGCGCGCCGGTGGCGACGAGCAGCTCGCCGTCCCAGCCGGTCCAAAACGCGACATCGCCGGCGCGAAGGCCCGCCAGGTCGAGCGCATGCGCGCTGCCCGGCGCGGTCTGCGCCCGCGCGGACGTGACGTGATGATCGAGCAGCGCGACGACGCGCGGATCGAAGGTGTCGCCGGTGCGAATCTGCATCGCCAGCCTCATTTCAAGTTTCGTCCGCGGACGCCGCGATCGGCGACATCACATCTTCCCGTAGGAGGAGCCGCGCCGCGTGATGATGACGTAACGCGCGTCCTGCTTGGTTTCGTTCTCGAAGGTCACCGCGCGCATCACGTCGAAATCCAGGCAGTCGCCTTCGCGCAGGCGCACCGTCTTGGCGTCGATGTACACGGCGATCGCGCCCTCCAGCATCAACAATTGCTGGGTGAAGGCGTTGCGGCCCCAGGGGCTGTACGGCACCCGTGCGCCGGCCGGCAGATCGACGACGATGATCTCGATGCCGCTCGCCGCATCCGTCGGCGAGGCATGCCGCCTTCGATAGCCGCTGTCGGGATCGCGCCAGTGCGGCTGATCGGCGAGCCGCACCAGCCGTTCCGGCGGCTTCTCGGCAAGCGCGACGACATCGCTGAGCGAGACGTCGAGCGCGGCGCAAAGCCTGCCGAGCAGCGAGGCCGTGGCGCTGCTCTGGGCGCGCTCGACCCGCCCGATCATGGCCCGGCTGACGCCGGAGCGGCTTGCGAGCTCGTTCAACGTCATGCCCGCCTGCGTCCTCAGCGTCTTCAAGCGGCGACCTATCGCACGGTCGAGTTTCTGCTGGTCCATCGGCTCTCATCCGAACAATGCCCGGTGCAGGGACCGCATCACCAAGCATGAAGAGCTTACGGCGGGCGCGGCATGCGTGCCGGGAGCGAGAGGCTAACATATTAGAATCTCTGCGCAGGACCTGAGCGGTTCACGGCCTGATCAAATGCAAACGCCATCGGGGATTGGAGCGGGCGAAGGGAATCGAACCCTCGTATGCAGCTTGGGAAGCTGCCGTTCTACCATTGAACTACGCCCGCGGATGCGCTTCGCGCCCGTCCTGATTAGCCGAGACGGCGCCTTCCGCCAAGCGGTTTGGCGCGCCGGGCCGGGCGGTTGTTAACGTCCTGATAAGATTCCAGGTGCGCCGGATTGTGGCGGTGTTATGATTGTATGTCTGGGGCGAAACGTGCACTGAGTGGGGCGTGTGCATGGTGGGGCGTGGCTATTCGATATTCGACACGGCCATAGGCCGCTGCGGCATCATCTGGAGTGCTACCGGCGTCGTCGCCGTGCAATTGCCGGAGGCGCGGGAGATCGACACCCGCCGCCGGATCTTCCAGGTCCATCCCGAGGCGCGCGAGCAGCGGCCGTGCGAGAACGCGGAGCTGGCGATCGAGGGCATCACAGCCCTGCTGCAGGGCGGCGATCCCGATTTTTCCGAGGTCAGCCTCGATGCCGGCGGCGTGTCCGGCTTCAACCGGCGCGTCTATGAGTTCGCCTGCTCGATTCCGCGCGGCGAGACGCGCACCTATCACGAGGTCGCCAAGGCGCTGGGCGCCTCAGGCGCGGCGCATTCGGTGGCGCAGGCGATCGCAAAAAATCCCTACATGCTGATCGTGCCCTGCCACCGGGTGCTGGAGGCCGGCAGTTACACCGACCGGCTCTCGCCCTTTGGCGGGGTGATCTCCAAGCGGCGGCTGCTGGCGCTGGAGGGCGCCCATCCCGTCGCCAGCAAGACGCTGTTCGAGGTGCTGCTGCCCGTTGCTCCGCCGAGGCCGTCCACCTAGATAAGGCGGCATGGACGCGACCACATTGCTGACGTCACAATCGATCACGGTCTGCGAGTTTCGCTGCGACGCGGGACCGGAGGACACGCCGTTTGCCGAATGCCGCACCGGGCATTCCATCGCCTATGTCCGCTCGGGCAGCTTCGGCTGCCATTGCCGCGCCGGGTTCTTCGAGCTGGTGGCGGGCTCGATGCTGGTCGGCGCGCCCGGCGAGGAATACACCTGCACCCATGAGCATGTCAGCGGCGACGTCTGCCTGGGATTCTTCCTCAGCGAGGACATGGTCGATGCCCTCAATGGGCGGCGCGAGATCTGGCAGGTCGGCGCCACGCCGCCGCTGCCCGAACTGATGGTGCTGGGCGAGCTCGCCCAGACGGCGGCAGATGGCAACAGCGACATCGGCCTCGATGAAGTCGGCCAGATCCTGGCCGGCCGCTTCGTCGACGTTGTCTCGGGCAGCCCGCGCAAGCCGGCCACGCCCAATGCGCGCGATCGCCGCCGCGCGGTGGAGGCCGCGCTGTGGATCGACGACAATTCGCATGAAGAGCTCGATCTCGAACAGGCCGCAAAGCAGGCGGGCCTCAGCCCGTTCCACTTCCTGCGGCTGTTCTCGAGCGTGCTCGGCGTCACCCCGCATCAATATCTGGTGCGCTCGCGGCTGCGGCACGCGGCACGACTGCTCGCCGACGACGACATCGCAATCACCGACGTCGCCTATGACGTCGGCTTCGGCGATCTCTCCAACTTCGTCCGCACCTTCCACCGCGCCGCCGGCGTATCGCCGACCAGGTTCCGCCAGGCCTCGAAGGGGATGCGCAAGATTCTCCAAGAGCAGCTTGCCCTCAACTGACTAGCTTCGTCTCCGGCGCGCGCCAGTTTCGGCGCGCTTTGCACATGGAGACGAACATGTACGACCACATCGGACTTCGCGTTGCCGACCTCGACGCCGCGACGCGCTTCTACACCGCGGTGCTGGCGCCGCTGGGCTACGTCCTGTGCTCGAGCGGCGACGGCTATGCCGGCTTCGGGCCGAAGGGCGAACCGGCGCTGTGGCTGCACCTCAACAAGGGGCGCAACGCCGACGGCGCGCACATCGCGTTTCGCGCCGGCAGCCATGACGCGGTCAAGGCGTTCCACAGCGAAGGGCTGAAGAGCGGCGGCCGCGACAATGGCGGCGCCGGACCGCGCAAGGATTACAGCCCGACCTATTACGCCGCGTTCCTGATCGATCCCGACGGCAACAATGTCGAGGCGGTTTGTACATGACGCACACGAGATCTCGTGGGGTGGGCAAAGCGACTTGTGCGCCGTAGCTCGAAGAGCGAAGCGTGCCCACCACCTGTTGCCATCGAGAAAAATCGTGGGCACGGCGCGCGAAGGGCGCGCCTTTGCCCACCCTACGAAATGCTGCATTTGAGGAACCTCCCATGGCCTCTATCCACAATGATATCCCCCTACCCGCCCCTGCGCGCGACGTCTGGGACGCGGTGCGCGACTTCGGCGCGCTGCATGAACGGCTGGTGCCCGGCTTCGTCACCGCCTGCACGCTCGACGGCGATGCGCGCATCGTCACCTTCGCCAACGGCTCGGTGGCGCGCGAGGTGCTGGTCGATTGCGACGACGCGCGGCGGCGCCTGGTCTACGCCATCAGCAACGAGCGGCTGAAGCACTACAGCGCCTCGGTGCAGGTGATCGCCGACGGCGAGACGCGTTGCCGCCTGGTCTGGACCATCGACATGCTGCCGAACGAGCTTGCGTCTTACGTTCAGGGACAGACCAGGGACGCCGTCATCGCGATGCGAAAGGCGTTCCCGCCTGCCGCGGCCTGACCGCCCTCTGTGAGTTTTCTCACAGAGCTCCGCCCTCGTCGGCCGCAATCATAGTCGCGTGCGTCCGGTTGGCTCCGCTCTCCCGGCGGGGCTGCGCACGCGAGGAGCATGCCATGAGAGGTGCGGACAAGGTGATCTGCCAGGCAGCCGCCGTGCTGCTGCTGTTTTCCGTCGCAAGCACGCCTGCGAAGGCGCAGTTCGCAGGATTCGGCGGAGGCGGTGCCGGCGGCGAGGACATGATGACCCAGATGGCGCCGATGCTGGAGATGATGAAGGCGAAGATGGGCAAGCGCCGCTTCGCCATGTTGATGCAGACCATGGGGCCGATGATGAGCCGCATGATGGAGAACGGCGGCGGCGGGCTCGGTGGCATGATGGGCGGCGGCTTCGGCGCGCCGAATTACGGCGGCTACACGCCGATGGGCGGCAGCGGCTACATGCCGACCGGGCTCGGCGGCATGGGCGGCGGCGACATCATGGGCATGCTCGGCGGTGCCGGCGGCGGCGACATGATGGCGATGATCCCGCAACTGATGCGGCTCGCCAATGCCGGCGGCGGCGGCGGCCATCGCCGCCACAGGCATCGCTAAAGCATGATCCGGAAAAGTGCGCAGCGATTCTCCGAAAAGATCATGCTCAAACAACAACCTAAAGCGCGATGACGATTCATCCTAATCGCATCGCGCTTTAGTCGGTGGCACCCGATAGCGCCGGTCTGATCGCGGGCGTGCTCGCGCGCGGTCCCCAGCGCGTCAGCACGACGCTGGAGGATGAGAGCAGGCCGAGCACGACCATCGAGCTCGCGGCCAGCCAGAAAAAGCTCTGCGCGGTGGCCTCATGGGTCGACAGCCACCAGCCCACGGCCGAGATGTAGACCAGCCGCGCCGTCTGCGCCAGCACCGGCCCGATCACCTTGGCCGCGCCTTGCGAGGAGAAATACATCGTCGTGGCGATGCCGAAAAAGGCGTAGAACGGCCCGACCGTCGAGAGATATTGATGGCTCGCCGCGCGCACGGCCGCGCTGTCGGTGAAGATGTCGATCCAGAGGTCGGGGAACATCGCAACGACGCAGGCCGGCGCGCCGACGGCGACGAAGGCAGCCGCACTGGCAATCCAGGCGATGCGCCGGGCGCGCGCGATGTTGCCTGCGCCGATCGCCATCCCGACCATCGGCACACAGGCGATGCCGAACGAGAACGCGATCGAGGTCAGCAGGAATTCGAGCCGCGCACCGATGCCGTAGCCGGCGAGGATCGTGGTGCCGAACTGCGCCAGCATGTGGGTGAAGATCGAGATCGTCAGCACCGATTGCAGCGGCGAGAAGCAGGCGATGGCGCCGACCTTCAGGATGTCGAAAAACATCGCCCATTGGATGCGCAGGCCGCGCAGCTTCGGCATGACCCGCGCGCGGCCGGAGAACAGGTACCAGCCCATGATGCAGATGTTCATGGAATAGGCGATCAGCGCGCCGGCCGCGACGCCGCGCATGCCGAACTGCGGCACCGGGCCGAGCCCGAGGCCGAGCGTGCCGCCGAGCACGATCTGCCAGGCCGCGGAGTTGAGGATCAGGAACGAGGGCAACTTCATGTTGCCGGTGCCGCGCAGCACGCCGGCCATGGTGTTGAGCAGCCAGGGCAGCACGGCGCCGCCGAAAAACACCTGCGTGTAGGCGACCGCATGCGTCAGCACATCGCCGCGGCCGCCGAGCATCTCGAGCACTTTGGGGCCGAAGATCAGCATGCCCAGCATGAAGACGAGGCCGAAGCTGATGCCGATCAGCAGCGCGTGCGCGGCGAGCGTGCCGGCGCGCTCGCGATCGCCGGCACCGAGCGCGCGCGCAATGGCGGACGCCACCGCGCCGCCCATGGCGCCGCCCGACATGGTCATGGTCAGGATGATGGTCGGAAACACCAGCGCCATCGCCGCCAGCGCCTCGACCCCGAGCCGGCCGATATAGGAGGTTTCCGCGATCACCGTGCAGGTGCCGGCCGACAGCGCGATCGCGTTGGGCCAAGCGAGGCCGAGCAGCGTGCGCAGGATCGGCCCGTCGGTCAGCGCGCTTCGCACCGGCGGCGGAGGCAGCGGACGCTCTTGCTCATCGACCGGGATTTCGGCGATGTCGGACATGTCCTCTCCGGGCTCGGGCGCCCTTGGCGGCGCGGCAATGCTTGGGTGTGGCAATCAATTTGTTCGCGCGGGACGCGCCGGGAGGTGTGTTAGCACGGCCATGGCCGATTCCTCCTGCGCCTGATGCAGGCGTGCCCTGCGGCAGCGCATTTCGATGGGCGGGGCTACTCGATCGACCAGACCAATGGCGGGCGGCAACCAGCGGCGGGGCGCATATGCACGGCGATATACCGCCCGCAGCCTGCGGCGAGGCCTTCGAACAGCCCCTCCAGCACCTTGGCGCAGCCCGGATGATAGTCGGCAACGTCGTCCATCAGCTTCCACGTCTGCTGACGAAGCTCGAAGGCGCCTTCGGATCGTGCGGTCTCAACCGCATCATCCTGCGCAGCAAGCAGCGCATTCAGGAACGAGGCGAATTCGCTTGCCCCGCCGCGGCTCATCGCCAGCGCGGCGGCGACGTCGTCAAAGTATTGCATCCCGATCAGCTTGCCGGTGAGGTGCAGCAGGTAGCCGGCGTCTTCAGGACCGAACAGCTGCACCATCACGGGCGCCGCGGTGCGCACATATTCCATCGCGTAATTGCGATAGGCTTTTTCCAGGCGCGGTTTCGGCCAGCTCGCCACGGGAAGCGCCGGCGCCGTCTTCGCATCGAACAGCGGCGCTTCGAGGTGGCGTGCGAACACCAGCCGCCGGTCCAGCTCGAGCGGATGATCGTATTGGTGGTAGTATCCTTCCAGCCCGTCCTGGCCGTCGACGCTCTGCTTGGTGCAGACGAAGCCGAGCCTGAGATCGCCGAGGGCTGCGCCATTGTTGGCGTGCCAGCCGCGCAGCATCGCACGCGAGACCTCGCCCGGCACGCCGCAGATCGCGGTGCCCTTCCAGATCCAGCGCGGCGGCGGATAGCGGATCCAGGCCTTGGCGTCGCTCTCGTACATGTATTCGACATGCACGCCGCCGATCCAGTTGGAGAGGTAGTGATATTGCGCGGCCGCCACCGCCGGCGGCAGATGATCGATCCCGAGCTTCCTCAGGCCCGGCAGGAAGCGCTCCTGCTGCTGGCGGCGAAACACGCGGAAGACGAACTCGGCGGCGTCAGCCGTGCCGCGCCGCGTGACGACGGTGAGGATGAGCCCGGTGAAGTAGGCGTGATAGAGGTCGGCGACCGCGCGCCAGCGCTGCCATTGGGCTTCCTGCGCGGCGTCCAAAGCGGCGGCCATATTCGCTCCCGATCGTTGTTTCGATCGAGTGTGTCACCACAGCTTGCGGCAGGCAACATCACGCCCGTGCAGGGCGTCCTGCACGGCAGCCCGCCAATTCCGCATCACGAATTTTGCGGCGGCGCCTTGGCTGCGCGCTCACGCTCGACCCGTTCGGTGACATCGCGCGCCATCGCCACGGACCCGAGGACGTTGCCGCCGGAATCCCGCACCAGGGCGAACGTCATCTCGATGTAGAGCTTGCGTCCGCTCTTGTGCAGCGCGCGGGTCAGCGTCGGCTTGCCCGCAAGCTTCATGCTGCCGCTGGCGAGCGCGGCCTCAAAGCCCTTCCAGTGCGCGGCGCGCAGATGCTCGGGAATGATCAGGTCGAGATTCTGGCCGAGCGCTTCCGCAGCGGAGAAGCCGAACAAGGCCGTCGCGGCACCGTTCCAGCGCATGATCGTGCCCGAGCGATCCGAATAGATCAGCGCATCCGCAACGTTTTCGGCGATCCTTGCGTCGAGTTCGGATGGATTGCTCATGTCATTTCCTTCGCCATAGTCCGCGAGCTTGCCTGGCACTCCGACACACATTCGGTGTCATCGCCCGCCTTGTGCGCACTTGCGCACTGGGGCGGGTGATCCAGTATTCCAGAGGCCGCGGTGATTGAGCCGATAGGCCGCGGCGTACTGGATGCCCCGGTCCCGGCTCCGCCAAGGCCAACGGAGTTGCTCGGCGCGCCGAAGCTTCAGCGAAGGCGGCAAGCCGGGGCATGACATTAGGATGTGCCGCTACACCCGAAAATGCTTCGATAGTTTGAGGCCCTGGGCCTGGTAATTGGAGCCGATGCGCTGGCCGTACATCGCGTCGGGGCGGGCCAGCATCTTCTCGTAGACGAGACGGCCGACGATCTGGCCGTGCTCGAGGATGAACGGCACTTCGCGCGAGCGCACCTCCAGCACGGCGCGCGAGCCCAAACCGCCGGCGCCGGCATAGCCGAAGCCGGGATCGAAGAATCCGGCGTAATGCACCCGGAATTCGCCGACCAAGGGATCGAACGGCACCATCTCCGCGGCGTAGTCGGGCGGCACCTGCACGGCTTCCTTCGAGGCGAGGATGTAGAACTCGCCGGGATCGAGGATCAGGCTGCCGTCGGGACGGGCCGACATCGGCTCCCAGAAATCCTCCACCGCGTAGCCGGAGCGGCGATCGACGTCGACCACGCCGGTATGCCGCTTGGCGCGATAACCGACGAAGCCGCTCGCTTTCTCGCCGGACAGGTCGACGGAGACGGCGACGCCGCCCGACAGATCGGCATCGTCGACATCGACCAGACGCTCGGCGGCGTGCAAGCCGTCGAGCTCGTCGGCGTTGAGGATGGCATCACCGGTGCGGAAGCGGACCTGGCTGAGGCGCGAGCCCTCGCGCACCAGCACCGGGAACGTCTTCGGGCTGATCTCGGCATAGAGCGGGCCATGATAGCCGGCGCCGATCATGTCGAAGCGGCGGGTGCCGTCGGCGATCACGCGGGTGAAGACGTCGAGCCGGCCGGTGGAGCTCTTGGGGTTCGCGGCCGCGACGATCTCCGGCGGCAGCGCCAGGCTTTCCAGCAGCGGCACGATGTAGACGCAGTTGGTCTCCAGCACCGCGCCGTCGGCGAGGCTGAACTCGTGCAGCTTCAACTCGTCGATGCGCTCGGCGACGGTGGCGCCGGGACCGGGCAGGAAGCTGGCGCGGACGCGATAGGCGATGTCGCCGAGACGCAGATCGAGGCTCGCCGGCTGGATCTGGCTCTCGACGAAGTCATAGGCGGGCAGGATGAGGCCCGCCTCCGCCATCGCCGCAATCATGCGGTCGGGCAGGATACCATTGGCGTCGGGCGCGACCGTGAACGTCAACCGGGGGGTCCTCATCAGGGTCAAATGCATCCGGACATGCCGGAAATACAGGTCTTTTACGGCTATCCGATGGACGCCTTGACGGAAAGGGCATTGCCGAATATGAGCATCACTTATCCCGTGGTGATTTGAGCCGGCCGGCTTGCAGCCACGTTAAATAAGTCGCTAAACAGGCCGGGGACCTCTGTGATCCCGGCCCGTGGAGATATCCAGGCCGGTTTTTTTGTGACCGTTTTCGCATCCACGGTCATGTCGGAGGGTCCTATGTCGAAGTCGCCTGCTGCTTACCGCCCCGAAACCCGCCTGGTTCATTCCGGCACCCTGCGCTCGCAATATGGCGAGACGTCGGAGGCGCTGTTCCTGACCCAGGGCTATGTCTACGACACCGCCGAGCAATGCGAGGCGCGGTTCAAGGGCGAGGACCCCGGCTTCATCTATTCGCGCTATTCCAATCCCACCATCGCGATGTTCGAGCGCCGCATGATCGAGCTCGAGGGCGCCGAGGCCGCCCGCTCGGCGGCGACCGGCATGGCCGCGGTGACGACCGCGATCCTGGCGCCGCTCAAGGCCGGCGATCACGTCGTCGCCTCCCGCGCCCTGTTCGGCTCGTGCCTCTACGTCGTGCAGGACCTGTTGCCGCGCTACGGCATCGAGACCACGCTGGTCGACGGGCTCGATCTCGACCAATGGCAGCGCGCGCTGAAGCCCAACACCAAGACGTTCTTCCTGGAGAGCCCGACCAACCCGACGCTGGACGTGCTCGACATCCCCTCGATCGCCGAGATCGCGCACAAGGGCGGCGCGCGGCTCGTCGTCGACAACGTGTTCGCAACCCCGATCTGGCAGAGCCCGCTGGCACTTGGCGCCGACGTCGTGGTCTATTCCGCGACCAAGCATATCGACGGCCAGGGCCGCTGTCTCGGCGGCATCATCCTGTCTTCGGAAGCCTTCATCGCCGAGCACATCCACAATTTCATGCGCCAGACCGGCCCGTCGATCTCGCCGTTCAACGCCTGGGTCCTGCTCAAGGGCCTGGAGACGCTGGGCGTGCGGGTGCGCGCGCAGACCGAGACCGCGGCACGCATCGCCGAGGTGCTGGCGAGCCACCCGAAGATTTCGCGGCTGGTCTATCCCGGCCGCGCCGATCATCCGCAGGCGGCACTGGTGAAAAAGCAGATGCGCGGCGGCTCGACGCTGGTCGGCTTCGAGGTCAAGGGCGGCAAGGCGGCGGCGTTTCGCGTGCTCAACGCGCTCAAGCTTGCGAGGATCTCGAACAATCTCGGCGACGCCAAGAGCCTCGTCACGCATCCGGCCACGACGACGCATCAGCGCCTGAAGCCGGAAGACCGCGCCGCCCTCGGCATCGGCGAAGGCTTTATTCGCTTTTCGGCGGGGCTCGAGCATGCCGATGATCTGATCGAGGATCTGACGGCGGCGCTGGAGAAGGCGTGAGGGAAGCGAGCTCTCGTCGGGTGGGCCAAGCGAAGCGTGCCCACCATTCACGACCGCACTGACGATGGTGGGCACGGCGCGCGAAGAGCGCGCCTTTGCCCACCCTACGGCAGCGGAGTCACATCGGCCGATACGTCCGCACGTCCACCGGCACGTTGACGCCGAGCCTGATCTGGCCGACCGAGCGGATGATGTCGTCGCCGAGCAGCTGGGCGAAGCAGGCATAGCCCCAATCGTTCATGTGCAGGCCGTCGGCGATCACGAAGCCTTCGACCGGAATGGCCTGCTTCTCGTGCCAGTCACGCATCACCTCGAAGCGCGGGAAGATTCCGACGTGACGGAGCTCGGCGACCTTGCTGAGCAGCTTCACCATCTTGCCGGCGCTCTCGGCGCGCTGGTTGACCGCCGGCGAATATTGCGGATCGACCAGCACGATGTCGGTACCGCCCGCGGCCTGGATGCGGCTGATGCCGTCCTCCACCATCCTGGCGGTTTCGCCGGGATCGAGATTGCGCAGCACGGCGTTGGTGCCGACCTGCCAGATCACGAGATCCGGATGCCGGTCGATCACCTGCGTCTGAAGGCGCTTCATCATCTCGGGCGCGTCCTCGCCGCCGACACCGGCATTGACGACGCTGATGTCGGCGGTCGGATAGTGCCGGCGCAGCTGCGCGGCGAGACGATTGGGGTAATTGAACTCCGGCGAGCTCGCGCCGAACCCTTGAGTCGACGACGAGCCGAACGCGACGATGACGACGGGCAGCCCGGCGACGAGCTTGCCAGCAACGTGCGGCAGCGAGCCCATCGCCTTCGAACCGTCCTTCGGGGACTGGCAGGGCACACGGTTGAAGATGTCGCTGGCGGATTTGGCGGCCTGCTTCACCTTGTCGATGGCGCGCGCCGTGATGCCGCGCTGCTCGGGCGAGGTCGCGGCGACGGTGGCCTGGGAGGGCGAAGCGGGTGCGGGATCAGCCGACTGCGCGGGGGCGGGTGTCGCCTGTGCGGCTTGCGTCTGGGCATGCGATTGCGAGGCGGGCATCAGCAACAACAGCGCTGCGGCTGCAGGCGCGGCCAGCCATGCCGTCAGGCAAAAAGGGCGGAGAGAACTCATTAACGCTAGACCTCAATTTTGCTGCTGGGCCGGCTCCAGATGGGCTGCGTCGATCACGAACTGTGCCAACGCCCGGCCAAGGCAGTCATGGACCTGCTTCGCCAGCTCGGGCCCGCGGGACGGGCTGAACAGGTCGAACTGACCCTGGTCATTCCACTGCCGCATGATCGCGAAGCGATCGAACAGCGGGATGTCGTGCTCCTGCGCCACCACCCGCATGTTGTCGAGGTAAGGTGGTGCCGAGATCATGGTCTCCGTACGCGGACTGTATTGCAAGTTCATCAAGACAACGTCAGCCCCTGCCTTTTGCAGTGCAACAACCCCCTCGGTCACCGCGCCACGAAATTCGTCGGGATCGATGGATCGGATAGCATCCACGGTCCCGGTCTGCCAGATCACCAAATTAGGCGTTTTTGCTTCCATCAGCTTAACGAAGGTGGACGCGGTCTCCTCTGCCGTCTTCTTGCTCTGTATTTCTACGGAGACGTGCACCACCTCGGACGCCGGCAGCTTCTCCTTGAGGATCGCCTCCATTCGCGCCGGATAGGAGCTGCTCTCCGAGGACGGAATCGTGGTCGAGCGGCTGCCGATGACCAGGATGTCGAGCGGCTTGCCGGCCTTGAGTGCATCGGCGACCTTTGGCAGCCGGCTTTCGCTGGTGAGCAGATAGGACGGCAGTTCGCAGGCTGCGGGCGCAGCATTGGGGGCGGCAGGCGCAGCATCGCCCGCGCGCGCCACAGGCGCGGCGAGGCTACCGCATAGCAGGATCAGGCTCAGGAGAACCTTCGCCTTCATCAGCCCCCTCCCGCCAGATCGGCATTGCCGGCGGCGTTTTTGGTCTTCGCACCGCTCTTGTCAGCCACGCGCTTGTACCACGAAATCACCCAGGCTACGCCCCACATGATCAGCACCCCGGACAGACTAATTAGCGCATGCATGGCCGCGCCGCCGGAGACTTCGGCGAGGATGAAATGGCCGGCAAAGGCCAGGAAGACGCCGAGGCAGAAGATCTCGAGGGAATGCTGCCCACATAGAATCAATGGTCGCAGCCAGCGGGATTTCAATCCCGGCCAATCCCGGGGCAGGAAGCGCACGGTGAGCGCCGCCAGCGCCAGGAAATGCGTGAAGCGCAGCACGTCCAGATCGGTCTTGTCGATCGGATACATCCACTGCTCGATTCGCTTCGGCATGAACTGGGAGAGCTGCGGCACGTACCAGGTCATCGTCACGTAGAACGCCGCGACGAGATAGGCGATCGAGATCCACATCGTCACCGGCGAAGCCAGGATGCGCGACATCCGCCGCGCACCTCCGAGCGCGCACCATGCACCGAACACGAACAGCAATTGCCAGGCGAAGGGATTGAAGGCCCAGAAGCCGTTCGGATAGGCCGACAAATAGAGATCATATTCCCAGGTCACCACGTAGAGCCCGACTGACAGGCCGAGGGTGACGTCCGGCCGCCATTTCATCGACCACAGGATCAGCGGCAGCGCCAGCATCAGCACGATGTAGAGCGGCAGCACGTCCATGTTGACGGGTCGGAAGCGGAGCAGCAGCGCCTGCACGATGGTGACGTCGGGCTGCTTGAGGAAATCCATGATGCCCATCTCTTCGGTGTAGAGCGGGTTCTCGAAGCTGGTCGCGACGTAGGAGATCTCGGCGAGGAAGATCGTGAACAGGAAGACGTGGGCGACGTAGATCTGCCAGACCCGGCGCAGGATGCGCGCGGTGGCGATGACGACGCCGCTCTCCAGCATCGCCCTGCCGTAGACGAAGGCGGCGGTGTAGCCGGAGATGAAGATGAAGATCTCGGTGGCGTCGCTGAAGCCGTAATTGCGGATCGTGAACCAGGTCAACAGGCTGGGCGGCAGATGGTCGATGAAGATCAGCCACAGCGCGAGCCCGCGGAACAGGTCGAGCCGAAGCTCGCGCTCGCCGATGGCGGGCAGCGTGATGGCCGGCGCCCGCGCGCGCGGCTTGGTCCCTACGGGTCTGGCCTCCGCGGTCCCCGCGATCGTCGATCCCGTCACTTGGTCGGCAATGGTCATCGGGGGCCTAGAAACCCTTCCGCAAAACGCGACGTTGAAAGAATGTAAGGGTCCCGCCGTCGTCTCGCAAAGCGGCCCGGATCATTCAAGAGAATCTCCCTCTGGGGTGTCCTTCCCTTCGAATTCTGGCGGGACGATGTCGCCAAAGCCGTCTGTGGCGTTTGGTTCCCGGGACGGATTTGGCTATTATAGCAACCATGTACCGCGCCGTGACCCGCCAGATCGAAGTAACCGTCGAGCCGAACTTTGTTCCGGAGCAGTCGTCGGCCGACCGCTCGCGCTATTTCTGGTCCTACACCATCGTCATCACCAATTCGGGCGAGGAGACCGTGCAGCTCAAGACGCGGCACTGGATCATCACCGACGCCTCCGGCCGCCAGCAGGAGGTGAAGGGCGAGGGCGTGGTCGGCGAGCAGCCGATCCTGGCCCCCGGCGAGCGCTTCGAATACACCTCGGGCGTCCCGCTCTCGACCGCCTCCGGCTTCATGACCGGCCGCTACCAGATGGTCAGCGAAAGCGGCGAGCGCTTCGAGATCGACGTGCCGGCGTTCTCGCTGGACAGCCCGGACAGCAAGCGGGTGTTGAACTAGGAGCCACACGCCCGTGTCCCGGCTCTGCGCTTGCGAGCGTGCAAGGGCTCCTCGCGATGACGACACTACAAAATCCGTCATCCTGAGGTGCGAGGCATGGGACGCAACGCGTCCCATGGGGAGCCTCGAAGGATGAGCGGCCCCGATGTAGCCGGGCCGTCGCCCTTCGAGGCTCGCTCTGCAGCGCTGCGCGCAGCAGAGCGCGCGCCTCAGGGTGACGGTGATGAGTTTGGGCTCGCATCATGGATTTTTGAGATTTTCAAAGAGGACACGCCTTCGCAGCCTCGCGGCGCAATTCGCCCGAGCTTTGCTTACGTCTTCGTCCCTCTTGAGCCAAGAGGGCGCAGGGAAGGCCGGGTGCCGGCTCGCACCCGCGGTCCGCTGCGCGAAATGCACACGCAGAGAGAACCGCACAGCAGCATACAGGTGTGGCCAATCACTCGGCCTTCCCTGCGCGGTGGTCGGACGGCTTATGCCGTGCTCTCCCGGGAGCCGAACTTTCCTTCTGGCCTCCCTCGCCGTTCGAATTGGCGATGCCGTCCGCCCGGTTGGGCTCGCGC
>Ga0102590_1000509_pt1 | contig 84287 bp, 87 predicted proteins | sample AraplaMF_Col_mMF_FD_76859 | JGI IMG/M metagenome (GOLD analysis project Ga0102590, IMG submission 76859) | Arabidopsis root microbial communities from the University of North Carolina, USA - plate scrape MF_Col_mMF | ecosystem: Host-associated > Plants > Roots > Endosphere | place: USA... | reverse complement strand
GACACAAGTGGTCTTCGGATGGGTTCAGCTTTGGTCCTTAGCGCACCCGGCAAGGAGCCAGCACAATTTTTCGCACCCCGTGCCGTGCCGGCGGAAGCTCAAGCTTCGGATAGCAGCCTTGCGTCCCTCGAAGCCGGGGGCATTGCCGTCAGTGACCTGCCGCGTTACGAGCGCACACTCTCGCCGGAAGGCCAGCTCATCCTTCGGAAGGCCCGGTAAACCCCGCGTTCGCCGAAATCTCCAAAGCAATCGGTGGATGCTGCCAGGGGGCGCCGATGCTCGCAATGCGCAAGGGCAATCTCATCTCGACCCAGATTGTCGATCGCTGCAGGGCCTATCACCGCTGAGCGTAATTTACGCTGTTCTTCATCAATTCGAGATTACGGGCAGTGACTTCGTTTCCGGGATCAAGCTCATAGGCTTTCAGGAAATACCGCCTGGCCGTGCGCAAGTCACCGCGCAACAGGTGAGAATATCCGATATTGTTGTAGTAGACCGGGGTGTTGCCGATCATTCGCGAGAGTTGCTGGTAGGCGCGGTCGGACGTGTCGAAGCGGGCAACCATGTCGGCGGAGGCCGCCAAGCCTAACCAAGCAGCCGGATCCTGCGGAAAAACGTCAACCGCTCGCTTGTAAATGGCATAAGATTTTCCGTAGTTCTTTTCCTGAAACTGCAATTTGCCGGTGGTTATCAACTCGTCGTTCTTATAGAAGGCGACGGCTGAGTCATCCTCAAGGGTCTTTGCACTATCGCCATAAGCAGCCAGGCCATCAGCGCCGGATGACTGGCAACCAGCTAAAATCGCTCCAGTCGCTATCAAAAGCGCAATGCATTTAGTCCCAGCTCTGATCTGCAATATTGGCAATTTGATCCCCATCAGACACTCTTACCTAAGACTCGGATGCGTTCACCGGCGATCATCGTAAAAAAAAGCTAACAACTCAAGAATTTAAGCACATACTCACAAAAAAGCGACAGAGGCGATCTTCGCCGGAACGCGACAGCGTGATAAAAATGCCTGCTATCCAAGGTAGGCATCATCTTCCCCCGGTGACTCCCTGAGTGGAAATCAATCAACGTCGCCTATCCCCCTCCTCAGGTCAAAGGATGGAACGCCGCATGCGGATCGCTATTTTCACGCTGATGCGACTCGGGCCATCGCTGACTTACGCGACAGCATCGATCTTCGTTCTCAGCATACCGCTCCTGGAAAGCCACGCCTCAAGTGCCTTCGCCTGGTGGCTTTATATGACGATACTTCCGGTCATGCGCGAGCCTATCTATCTGCTTTTGGCGATACCCGGCGTTGGAATTTGGAGCGCCACGGTCCTGTTGATGCTGGCATCGATTTTCGGGATTCGAGTGGCCATGCAGCCGCAAAGACACCGCCGGTCAGGATTCATCCATGCCCATATCGCGCTGATCGCGACCGGTCTAACCATGGTGCGGGGAGCCGTTGCGCAAGCCGGCCTTTCGGAGTTTGCGCTGCCTCAATTTCAACGGGGCGACTGGTCGTTCCTGCCGCTATCCCAACCGCTTGGGACCTTCCTTTTCATATCCGTGTTTTTGGCCTGCATCTGCAGCCATTTAACAGTCATCAAGCGTGCAATATCGGCGTGATAGAAAAGGGTTGAACCGCCCCGCCGGAGGCGCGGCAAGACGCACCTCGAGTTGCGGCAGCGCAGGCAGGACCGGCTCGAGCCAAGGCGCAGGAGAAGCCGAAGCTTGGCGCAGCCGCCTTGAAGATTTTCGGTTTCGCCCGGGTCGCCGCCTTCGGCCTTGCTGTCCATCCTGTCGCTCGCCATGACCTTGAAAATCCTCCGGGACAAGGCCAAGCTCCCATCCCATCGACATCAGCCTTTCAATCCGCGAGGGTCTTTACCACCATGCCCGATACCTACCCACCCTCGAACCTTGCCGCGATCGACGCCGCGCACCACCTGCACCCTTTCGCCGACATGAAAAAGCTGAATGCCGAAGGAACGCGCATTATCCAGCGCGGCGAGGGCGTCCACATCTTCGACAATCACGGCAAAAAATATCTCGACGGTTTCGCCGGCCTCTGGTGCGTCAATATCGGCTATGGCCGCCGGGAGATCACCGACGCCGTGGCCAGGCAGATGAACGAGCTGCCCTATTACAACACCTTCTTTGGCACGACTTCGACGCCGACGACGCTGCTGGCACAGAAGGTCACCTCGCATGCCGGCGAGCGTTTCAACCATGTCTTCTTCACCGGCTCCGGCTCGGAGGCGAACGACACCTGGTTTCGCATGGCGCGTGTCTATTGGAGCGCCGTCGGCAAGCCGTCGAAGAAGATCATGATATCGAGGAAGAACGGTTATCACGGTTCGACCGTTGCCGGCGCCAGCCTCGGCGGCATGAAATACATGCACGAACAGGGCGACCTGCCGATACCGGGTATCGTCCATATCGGCCAGCCCTACTGGTACGGCGAGGGGGGCGATCTCACGCCCGCCGAATTCGGTCTGAACGTCGCCCGCGAGCTCGAAGCGAAGATCGATGAGCTGGGCGAGGAGAATGTCGCAGCCTTCGTCGCCGAGCCGGTGCAGGGGGCGGCCGGCGTCATCATCCCGCCCGAGACCTACTGGCCGGAGATCGATCGCATCTGCAAGGCGCGCAATATCCTGCTGGTGACCGACGAGGTGATCTGCGGTTTCGGCCGGCTGGGCGCCTGGTTCGGCCACCAGCATTTCGGCGTCGAGCCCGATCTGGCGCCGATCGCCAAGGGGCTTTCCTCCGGTTACCTGCCGATCGGCGGCGTGCTCGTCAGCGACCGCATCGCCGATGTGCTGATCAACGAGGTCGGCGAATTCAATCACGGCTTCACCTATTCCGGCCACCCGGTCTGCGCCGCCGCCGCACTCGAGAACCTGCGCATCATCGAAGAGGAAAGACTGGTCGAACGGGTGCGCGATGATATCGGACCCTATTTCGGCAAGGCCTGGGCAGCGCTCGCTGAACATGATCTCGTCGGTGAGGCCGACAGCATCGGCCTGATGGGCGGCCTGCAGCTTGCCGCCGAGAAGAGCACGCGCACCCGTTATGCCAAGCCCGATCAGGTCGGTGCGCTGGTGCGCAACCACGCGCTGGCGAACGGCCTCGTGCTGCGCGCCACCGGCGACCGCATGCTCGCCTCGCCGCCGCTCGTCATCAGCCACGCAGAGGTGGACGAGATGGCGAGGATCACCCGATTGGCGCTGGATTTGGCCTGGAAGGAGCTGAAATCCTGATTCGCTCAGCCCGGCTGATTGACCCAGGCATAGCCGAAACGGTAGCTGTCGCCGCCGCGCCGATAGAAATAGGGCACGTCGATCACCGACGCCTGCGGTGCGGACGCGCCGAGATTGGCCTGCAGCCATTCAGCCATATCAGGCGGAAGCGCTTCGCTTCCCCCCTTCTGCGGGAGGAGCCACACGAGGAGAAGCGGTCGCCGACCCGCAAGATCCGGGTGGAAGCCGGGATAATCGACGGAGAGGACCGGCACACCGGGAATATCTTGCCTGACATTGCCGGCAAGCAAGCTGTCGCCGGCAAGGACCGCCGCCGGTTCGGCCTGTCTGCGCAAGATTTCCAGCATGCCGGCATAAGGCCTGTTCAGCCGCTCGTAATGACCGGTGAAGCGTGCAGTCGCGACGCTTCCGTAAAGGGCCGCCGGCACACCGATCATGATGACGGTGACGATGGCCATAAAACGCCGGAACGCCCTGTCTGTCGCGACGCCTGCCGCCTCGATCTTCAGGCAGAAATAGAGCGGCAGGATGAAGAGCATCGGCACCAGCCAGCGATCCTTGATGCCGGCCGCGCCGCCGAAGACGATCAGAAGCAGAATGCCGGCCAAGAAGACGAGCATCATCCGCTCGAGCAGCCGCGTCCATTCCGAACCGGAGCCGAGTGTCGGACGAAGGCTCCTGCCGAAGACGAGCGCGAATACCGCCGCGGTCAATCCGGCAAAGCTGATGATGGCGAGAGCCAGTGAACTGACGCCCATGGCCACCTGGGTGAGATAGCTCGCATGGCCGCTCGCGGTCATCTTCTCCAGGGTGCGTGCGGTGGCGAAATCGAGATTGTCCTTCAGCCAGAAGAGATGCGGCAGGATGATGACGAGCGCCACCGCTGCCGTCAGCATCAGCCGCCAGTCGAAGATCCGCGGCCGCAGGCGCGCATCCGAAAGCGCGGCAATCAGGGCTGCGGCCGGCAGGATCGCGAAATTATATTTAGCAAGCAGGCCGAAACCGATGCCGATGCCGGCGATGAGATAGGAGGCGAGGCTCGGCTGCTTCAGGCTGCGGATGAAGCCGTAGAAGAAGATGCTGGCCGAGAAGAACACGGCGACCGTATGCGTCAGGTCGCGCTGCATCTCGAAAGCCATCTGCGGGATCGTCAGCAGCCCGAGCGTGGTGATCGCCACCAGCGCCTTGTCGCGCAGGATAAGCCGCGCCGTGAGGCCGTAGAGCACGTAGGAGCTGAACAGCAGTAGGTTCTTCACCACCGAAAGGGCGGTTAGCGAGACGCCGGCGAACTGGAAGACCGTATATTGCAGCCAGTTGTAGAAGGGCGGCTGCGGGCCGTAGCCGGCGGCAAGCCATTGCGAGCGGAAGACCTGTTCGGCCTCGTCGAGATCGAGAGAATGCGAGGTTGCGAGCCGCACGCCGACGTGAAGCACGAAATAGGCCGCCAGCAGGGCAAAGATCCAACTGATGTCGCGACGGTTGCTCTCGGTCATTCTATTTGCTCTCCGGCCGAACCCAGGCATAACCGAGCGCGAAATTGTCGCCCTGGCGGCCGAAATAATAGGGAAGCGACAGCGAGCCGATCTCCTGCAGCACGATGCCGGCCGCCGTCAGCGCTGATGAAAACCGCTCCGGCATGACCGCATCGGCAGCCGTCGCCGTTTTCTTGCCGCGCCAGACGATGAGCACCGGCCCCTTGGCCTCGGCATAGGCCGGAATGCCCGGTGCCGGAAAATCCGGGATCACCACCGGCACATCGGGAAATTGCAGCCGCATGTTTCCGCCGATATAGGGGTCGGAAGCGATCACAAGTGCGGGTTGCGCCTGTCGCGTCATCTCGCGCGAAAAACCCGCCATCGGCACATTCGGCCGGCTGTAGGTGCCGATCAGCCCGGCGCCGACGACACGGAAACCGAGGGCGATCAGCACGCAGGCCATCAGCGCCGGCAGCACCGGCCGGAAGCGGCGCAGCCCGGCGGAAAGGTCGAGCCCGGCCGCCTGCATCTTCGCCAGGAAATAGATCGGCAGCACCAGCAGGAACGGGTCGAGCCAGCGCTCGCGAACCGTGGTGGAGCCGGTGAAAAGCACGATGAGAGCAATGCCGGCGAGACTTGCGAGCATCATCCGCTCCATCATCCCAGTCCAACGGTTGCCCGCCGAAAGCGCCCGGACAAAATCCCGGCGAAAGGTGGCGGCGAAGATCACCACCGGCAGCGCCGCAAAGGCGATGATGGCGACGAGAAAGGCGACAAGGCCTTTGCCGATCCGCACGGCGCCGGCCGGTTCGCTGCCGGCGGCCATCTTGACCAGAGTGTCGGAGGAGGCGAATGCGAGATTGCCCTGCAGCCAGACCGCGTGCGGCAGGACGATGACGAGCGCGACAGTGATCGCCGCCAGCATGCGCCAGTCGAGCGCCCTGCGCCGCCATTCGGCATCGGGCAGGATGGCGATCAAAGCGACGACAGGCATCAGCGCGAAATTATATTTCGAGATCAGCCCGATGCCGGTCGCAAGCCCGAGCTGGAGATAGCTGCCGATATCGGGCCGGTCGAGCGTGCGGAAGAAGCCGTAGAGAAACAGCGAGCTGGCAAAGAGCAGCGCCGTCGTGTGGGTCAGGTCCTGCTGGGCCATGTAGGAGACTTGGGGCAGGGTGATCAGCGCCAGCATAGCGACGGCGGCAAGCGCCTGGTCCTTCAGCGCCCGCCGCCCGGCAAGGCCGTAGAAGAGATAGGATAGGAACAGCAGGATGTTCTTCGGGACAACAAGCGCGCCGATCGACATGCCCGTCACCGATACGACGGCATATTGCATCCAGTTGTAGAAGGGGGGCTGCGGGCCGTAGCCGGCCAGCAGATATTGCGAGAAGAAGGACTGCTCGGCCTCGTCGAGCTCCAGCGAATGCGGAAGCGCGATGCGCAGCGCGATGTTGAGCACGAAATAGGCTGCAAGCAGCAGGCCTGCGGTTCTGATCGTGCTCGTCACGCGCTCCAGCATCGTGCTGCCGGCTTAGGCTTGGCTTTGATCGTCGAAGATCTGCCGCACGATGTAGTTCGGAGAGGCGTCGTCGCGATAATAGGTGCGCGCGATCATTTCCGCCAGGATGCCGGTGGTGATCATCTGCACCGACGACAGCAGCAGCACGACGCCGACCATCAGCATCGGGCGCGTGCCGATATCGTTGCCCATGATGAACTTGTCGAAGCCGAGATAGAGCAGGATCAGCATGGCGAGCGCGCCGAGACCCAGGCCGAGCGAACCGAAGAAATGCCCCGGCCGCGCCTTGTAGCGCATGAAGAACATCACCGATAGCAGGTCGAGGATGACGCGGAAGGTGCGCGAAATGCCGTATTTCGAAACGCCGTGCTCGCGGGCATGGTGGGTGACGGCCATCTCGCCGATACGCGAGCTCGGCACCACACCGGCGACCCAGGCGGGGATGAAGCGGTGCATCTCGCCCATCAGCTTCACCTGCTTGATGATCGAGGCACGGTAGATTTTCAGGCTGCAGCCGTAATCATGCAGCTTGACGCCGGTGATGCGGCCGATCAGGTAGTTGGCGCACCAGGAGGGGATCTTGCGCAGGAACAGGCCGTCCTTGCGGTTCTTGCGCCAGCCGACCAAGAGGTCGAGTTCACGCCGTTCCAGCTCGGAGACCATCGAAGGAATGTCCTTCGGGTCGTTCTGGAGGTCGCCGTCCATCGTCGCGATCAGGCGGCCCTGGGCCGTGTCGATGCCGGCCTGCATGGCTGCGGTCTGACCGAAGTTGCGCTGCAACTCGACGATCCTGAGCGCTAGCCCCTCGCGCCCGACGTACTTGCGGGCGTTGACGAGCGTCGCATCCGTGCTGCCGTCATCGACGAGGATCAGCTCCCAGCGATGGGGGTAGCTAACCATCGCAGCCACGACACGCTCGATGAGCGGGCCGACGCTTTCCTCTTCGTTGAAAATGGGTACGACCAGCGACAGCTCGAGCGATTGTACCGGGTCATTCGTACCGCGAATGGGCTCTACCGTTGTCTGCAACTTTCATCTCCAAAAGGCCGGACGGCCGAGCAATCTTTAATGCTGCCGCCGCACTTGCGGAAGGCTACTACATGAAGTGTCCGCCGGTTGCCAGCGGGCAATGCCGGTTTCCCGCAATCGGCTGATCTGCCTGGGCGCTATTTCGCGCCGCCTTCCACCCAGGAGTAACCAATGGAGAAGCTGCGTTTGCCGTCACCGAAGAGATAGGGCAGCGTCAGCGTCTTCAACTCTTGCAGATGAATGCCCGATTTGACGAGGTCATTGGCGAAACCGGGGGAAATTGTTGGATCATCTGCGGTCTCGCCGCGCCAGATAACCAGCACCGGCCCCTTCGCGTCCGCATATTCGGGAACCCCTGGACCGGGGAAGAACGGGATCACGACGGGAACATCGGGAAACTCCAGCCGCATGTTGCCGGCCACGAACTTGGTTCCCGCCACGATGAGAACCGGCTTGCGGGTCGCGGTCAATTCAGCCACGTAACCGGAAAAGGGTACGTTCGTTCTTGTATACGTGCCGATGTATTGAATGCCGACGATCCGGAAGAGAAGGATCGACAGGATGACGACCATGAAGACCGGCACCACGGGCCGGAAGCGCGCAAGACCGGCGGAAAGATCGAGACCTGCGGTTTCCAGTTTCAGGAAAAGATAGATCAGAAGGACGAGCAGGCATGGGTCGAGCCAGCGCTCGTGGATATCGCTGGCGCCGGCGAAGAGGACCACGCCGACGAAGGCGAGCAGGCTGATGATCATCATCCGCTCGATCACCCGGATCATCGGGCTGGAAGAGGAGAGCGCGCGAAGGAAGTCGCGCCGGAAAGCGGCCGCGATGAGAACGATCGGCAATGCGACGAAGCCGAGGACGGCGATGATGAGAGACAGCAGTCCTTGCCCGATGCGGGGGAGGCCGGCCGGGGCCAGGTGTTCGGCGGTCATCCGCTCCAGCGTCGGCGCAGACGCGCTGGCGAGATTGTCAGGCAGCCAGAGCGCATGCGGCAGCACGATCAGAATGGCAAGGACGGCCGCCGGCAGCAAACGCCAGTCGATGAGACGGCTGCGCCACTCCCGCTCCGGCAGCACGGCAATGAGGGCGGCAAGTGGCAGGATGGCGAAATTATACTTCGAGATGAGCCCGATGCCGGTGGCGATGCCGATGAGGAGGTAGCTCCCGATCGTCGGCTGGCGCAGCGTGCGGAAAAAACCGAAGAGGAAGAGCGAGGTCGCAAACAGCAGGGCAACCGTATGGGTCAGTTCGCGCTGCGCCATCAGGCCAACCTGCGGCAGGGTAATCAGGCTCAGCATGGCGACGGCTGCGAGCGAACGGCTCTTCAGCACCTCGCGGGCAGCAAGCCCGTAGAAGAGATAGCAGCCAAAGAGAATGATGTTCTTGGGCACCGAGAGCACCCACATCGATATGCCGGTCACCGAAACGATGGCATATTGGATCCAGTTGTAGAAGGGCGGCTGCGGACCGTAGCCGGCAAGCAGATATTGCGAGTAGAAGGACTGCTCCGCCTCGTCGAGATCGAGCGTATGCGGCAAGGCGATGCGAAGCGCAATGTTCAGCAGGAAATAGGCTGCCAGAAAAATGCTTGCGCTGGTAATGCTTCTGGTAATCCGCTTCAACATCGATCTCCACGTCAAGCCGGCAAGGCGCCATCATTTACCGGTCGGCCGCTCGGATCGTCGGCGTGGAGGCGTTTTCACCGCCATCGCCATCACTCCGCCGTTGTGCGCAACCTTCATTTCTCTTAAAAGGCCTGGCGATGGTATCGGCCCATGCCGACCCAAGCGAGGAATGCCTACTACATGAAGACTTCGATCGTTGAAAGCCGGCAATCCTGGTTTATGCGCAATCGCATGACGGTGCTGACGGTCGTCATCGTCGCAGCCTATGGCCTCTTCATCCAATGGTTCTGGGGTTGGCCTGTTATCATCAGGCAGTGGGCCGATGTCGGCGCGGGTCCGGTGATCGGCGCGCTCGTGCTATTGACGAGCACCTATTTCCTGCGCACCTGGCGCATCTATGATTATTTTCCGAACGAAACGGCCGGCCGGTTCGCGGTCCTCTTCCGCGTCACGCAGATCCACAACCTGCTGAACATCATGCTGCCCTTCCGCACCGGCGAGACCAGCTTTCCGCTGCTGATGCGCACCGAATTCGGCATTCCGCTGACGCGTGGAACCTCGGCGCTCTTCGTCATGCGGCTGCTCGACCTGCACGCCCTCCTGGCCGCTGCCGGCATCGGTTTTGCCGTCGCTTCGGCCGATGCGGCTGTTGCCTGGTCGCTCTGGACAGCCTTCCTGCTGTTGCCGGTCGCAGCCTTCGCCGCCCGCAAGCCGCTGCTGCGCCTTGCCGCCAAGCTGCTACCGAAGAAAGCGCAGAAATTCGTCGCCGAGATCGAAAACGGCTTGCCGCTCGATGCCATCGCCTTTGCGCGCGCCTGGGCGATGACCATCGTCAACTGGCTGGTGAAGGTGATGGTGCTGGCATGGGCGCTCGGCCTGATGGGCGTGCTGCCAATGGCGGCGAGTTTCGGCGGCGCGCTCGGCGGTGAACTCTCTTCCGTGTTGCCGATGCATGCGCCCGGCGGCGTCGGCACCTATCCGGCCGGCATCACCGCCGGCGCCATCGCCTTGGGAGCATCGAGCGAGCGGCTGGCCCTTGCCGCGCTGGCACAGGCGAGCGTCAATGCCCACCTGCTGATCATCGTCTCGGCGTTGACCGGCACCGCGATCTCACTGCCGCTCGGACGTCGCGGCAAGCTCTGAAATCCGTTTTCGCAGAAACGCCTGCTCCGGCTCCTGCCGGCAGAGCGACAGCGCCGTTTCATAGGCCGCGATCGCCTCTTGCTTCCGGCCGAGACGGCGAAGGAAATCGGCACGTGCCGAATGGGCGAGGTGATAGTCCTGCAGCTCCCGGCGTGCCAGAATGGCATCGACCAGTTCCAGCCCCTTTGCCGGCCCTTCCGCCATCGCGATCGCCACGGCGCGGTTGAGCTCGACGATCGAGGAGGGCTGCGCCGCCAGAAGCAGATCGTAATAGAAGGCAATCCGTCGCCAGTCGGTCTCTTCCGCAGCCGGCGCCTTGGCATGCTCGGCGGCGATCGCCGCCTGCAGCGTATAGGTGCCGACCTCTCCCGTCCGCATTGCTTCTGTGAGCAGCGCCAGGCCTTCCGCAATCTTCGCACGGTCCCAGAGCGAGCGGTCCTGATCGGCAAGCAGCACCAGCGATCCCTGCTCGCCGCGGCGGGCGGTGCGACGGGAATCCTGCAGCAGCATCAGCGCCAGCAGGCCGGAGACGTCGGGATGCGGCAGCAGCGCCAGAAGCAGCCGCGCCAGACGTATCGCCTCTGCGGTCAAGTCGGCCCGGACCACGTCTTCACCCGAAGAGGCGGAATAGCCCTCGTTGAAGACCAGGTAGATGACGTGCAGCACCTGGTCGAGCCGCGGCGGCAGCGCCTCGTGGCCCGGAACCTCGTAGGGGATCTTCGCAGCCCGGATCCTGCTCTTGGCGCGCACGATCCGCTGGGCTACCGTCGGCGCCGGCGTGAGGAAGGCGTGGGCGATTTCTTCGGTGGTTAGCCCGCAGATTTCTCTGAGTGCCATCGCCATCTGCGCATCGGCCGGGATGGCCGGATGGCAGCAGGTGAAGATCAGCCGCAGCATGTCGTCCTCGATCGGTTCCATGTCGCCGATGTAAGTTGCGTCGGGCGAGTAGAGGCTGTCCTCGATGTGATGCTGTGAAGCATCGAAACGCGCCCGCCGCCGAATCGTGTCGATCGCCTTGAAGCGCCCCGTGGAAACGAGCCAGGCGAAGGGGTTGCCGGGAATGCCGTCCGTTGGCCATGTCCGGGCAGCTGCGGCGAAGGCGTCGTGAAGCGCTTCCTCCGCCCGGTCGAAATCGCCGAGCAGGCGGATCAGCGTCGCCAGCACCCGGCGCGATTGCGTTCGGTAGATCTCCTCGATGACGCGTTCCAAAAGGGCACCTCAGTCCGGCAGGGTCAGCATTCGCACGGGCCTCAGTTCGACGGCGCCGTAACGTGCCGAAGGGATCCGACCGGCAATTTCCCTAGCCTTCACCATATCGGGTGCCTCGATGACATAGAAGCCGGCCAAATGCTCCTTCGTCTCGACATAGGGGCCGTCGGTGGCCGACAGCGTGTTGTTCCGAACGCGCAGCACGGTCGCCGTCTCAGGCATCTCCAACGCATCGGCATGGATCATGATGCCGTCGCGGCGCAGCTCCTCGTCGAAGGCGAAATGCGCTTTGACGAGTTCATCGGTCTCTTCCGATGTCAGCGTGCCGTCGGTGTCGGCGCAATTGTAGATCAGGCAGATGTAACGCATGGCTCAGCATTCCTCCTTGATCGAATAGGCTGGCCGCACTTCGATGGAGCCGTATCGCGCTACGGGAAAAGTGGCGGCGATATCAGTTGCCTCTTCCATGTCTTTCGCCTCGATCAGCACGAAGCCGCCGAGATGCTCTTTGATTTCGGCGAAGGGGCCGTCGGTCGTCGTCACCGCATCGTTGCGGACCCTGACCGTCATTGCCGTCGAAGGTTCGCGTAGCGCCAACGCCACCAGCAGGTGGCCGCTGTCGCGTAGCCTGTCGTCGTTGATGATCGAATCCCGTGTCAGCTTTTCGCCGTCCTCGGCTGAAATGGCACTGATCTTTGCGGTTTCGAACCAGACCTGGCAGAGATATTTCATCGCCGTCTCCTCACGCGTCTTTGCCGAAGGAATGAATGGGTCGCACCTCGATCGCGCCGAGCCTGGCGAGCGGGATGCCGGCGGCAATGCGGATCGCTTCGTTGAGATCCTTGGCCTCGATCAGGATGAAGCCGCCGAGCGCCTCCTTCGTCTCGGCGTAGGGACCGTCCGTCACCGACATCTCGCCGTTGCGCACTCGGACAGTCACAGCCGATTTCGGCGACTGCAGTGCCTGGGCGACGATCATATGGCCGCTTTCGACGAGGTCCTTGTCATAGTTCAAGGAATTGGTGTCGAGTTCGGCCTTCTCTTCTTTCGTCATGGCGTCGAGTACCCCGCCATCGAACCAGACCTGACAGAGATATTTCATCGCGGACAGCCTCCTTGTGAGCGTTTCAATAACCCTGGACGACCGAGCTCCACGCATTTCGACAGCGGCGGCAAAAATCTTTGTGCCGGCCGGCTGTCGAAATCGCAAGGCAGCACTCGACAAGGCTTCATCGAAACTTGTCGAGGAGACCTGTAATGAGCATTCTTGAAATTGCGTTGGCAAGCCACATCTGGGCACGCCGCCGTGAGAAGCGTCCGCTGGGGCTCGACGATGCCTATGCGCTGAAGGTTCTTCTGCGCATCGCTTTCGTCTTCGTGGCCTTCACCCTGCTGATATCAGGGCTGAACCTCGCCGCCGGCAGGCCGCAGATGCTGGCAGACGGTTCGTCGCCTGTCGTGACGGGCAGATGAGGAAACGGCCTATTGGAAGGCCGTTTCGAAGAAGCTGCGCAGCTTGCGTGAATGCAGCGCTTCCTTTGGCATGGCGGCAAGCTTCTGGACGGCGCGGATGCCGATCTGCAGATGCTGGTTGACCTGCGTGCGGTAGAAGGCCGTTGCCATGCCCGGCAGTTTCAATTCGCCATGCAGCGGCTTGTCGGAGACGCAGAGCAGCGTGCCATAGGGCACGCGGAAGCGGAAGCCGTTGGCGGCGATCGTTGCCGATTCCATGTCGAGTGCGATTGCGCGCGCCTGGGAGAGCCGCTTCACCGGCCCGCGCTGGTCGCGCAGTTCCCAGTTGCGGTTGTCGATCGTGCCGACGGTACCGGTGCGCATGATGCGCTTCAGCTCGAAACCCTCATAGCCGGTGATTTCAGCAACGGCGGCTTCGAGCGCCACCTGCACCTCGGCCAGCGCCGGGATCGGTACCCAGACCGGCAGGTCGTCGTCGAGAACATGGTCCTCGCGCATATAGGCATGGGCCAGAACATAGTCGCCGAGCCGCTGGCTGTTGCGAAGACCGGCGCAGTGGCCGAGCATCAGCCAAGCATGCGGACGCAACACTGCGACGTGGTCGGTGATTGTCTTGGCGTTGGACGGGCCGACGCCGATATTGATCATGGTGATCCCGGCATGGCCCTTCTTCTTTAGATGGTAGGCTGGCATTTGCGGCAGGCGGGTGAGGGCGGCATCCGTTTCCGGTGCCTTCGAGCCGGGCAGGGTAACAACATTGCCGGGCTCGACGAAAGCAGTATAGCCGTCACCGTCCTCCGCCATCATCTTGCGCGCCCAGCTGCAGAATTCGTCGATATAGAACTGATAGTTCGTGAACAGCACGAAATTCTGGAAATGCTCGGCATGCGTCGCCGTATAATGCGACAATCGGGCGAGCGAGTAGTCGATGCGTTGCGCGGTGAACGGCGCGAGCGGCGAGGGCTCTCCCGGCGGCGGGATATATTCGCCATTGGCGATCTCGTCGTCGGTGGTATTGAGGTCGGGCGTGTCGAAGATATCGCGCATCGGAATATCGACGAATGCGGTCGTCGATGCTTCCACATGCGCACCCTCGCCGAAGGCGAAGTGCAGGGGGATCGGCGTCGTCGATTCCGAGACGATGACAGGAACATTGTGGCTCTTCATCAAGAGCGCCAGCTGCTCCTTCAGGTAATGCTTGAAGAGCTTCGGCCGGGTGACTGTCGTCGTATAGATGCCGGGTGCCGTGACATGGCCATAGGAAAGCCGCGAATCGACATGGCCGAAGCTTGTTGTCTCGATGCTGACCTGCGGATAAAAAGCGCGGTAGCGCGAGGAGATCGGAGCGCCCTGCGCAAGTTCGGCGAAGCTCTTGATCAGGAACGCCGTATTGCGCTCGTAAAGCGCCATCAGCGTCTCGACCGCCTTGGCGGGATCATCGAAACTCTCAGGCTGGAAAGGTGGTGGAGAGGATATTTCGAGGGGCGACAAAGGGGAGATTCGTTTGTTCATGACGCATTATAGAGAGTTGTTTTTGACAAGCAAACGACGCGCGCCGGCGGATTCCGTTTTTTTATCCTTTTCCGTGTCGGATTCCAGTCATCGCACCGTAGGCGCGCAGAAGGTGCCGTTTCTCTCCAGGCAGGTATAGCTCGCCCCGAAATGCGACTGCGCCCCGCCGCCACCCTGGTGCACCACGACCGCCGAAAACGTGATAGCGAAGATCGCCGCAAACAGCGTGATGATGCTAAAGCGTCTTGCCAGAATATAGATGTTCATCCCCTTGTCCCCGATACGCAACTCTATCGTGACAATAGTTTTGGCATGCGATGGCTGAACGAGTGCTGAGATGCCGGTTCATCAGCCGTTCAGCTTGCCGGGCAGGCTCGGCCAGGTTGCGGAGAGGATTAGAAGGGGTCGCTGGGCGAATTCGACGCCATAAGAATTCGCCGGCTGGCGCAGCGGAGGAGACCGCAAAGGGCTTCGAGGCATGCCGGCGCGCCGGCATGCTTCAGCGTTTGGGATGATCGTTGCGCCTTCTTATGGCCTCAGAGCCGCGTCCAGGTCTGCGACTTGCAGAGGATCTTCATCACGCAGCCCTGCATCCTCAGCGAATTGCCGGAAACCTTGCCCGCGCCGCTATAGGTCTTTTCGGCGGCCGGGTCGGTGATCTCGCCGGCATAGCTGCCGCCGGTTCCCGCCAGTGTCCCGATCTTCCGGCCGGCATATTTACCGGTCTTCAGTGTCACGCAATAACTGCCGCCGCAGGATGCGATCACCGCCGTATCGCCGGCGGCCGTCTTCCAATTGCCTACGATCGGCTCCTCGGCATGCGCGATACCCGCGATCATTGCGATGGCGCCGGCGAGAACGAAGCTGCGGATCATCTTTTCCTCCATGATGTCCTTGATCGCGGCGAAAATAACTGACGCGAACGTAAAGGTAAACAGGGTCAATCGCTATCATGCTGGCCGGCTGAAAAACGCGAGAAAAAGCCGTTCGTCCAGCTTCCAAAGAGATCGCCTGCTGATTTCATGATGAACAATCCCTTTATTTTCAAATCTGAATCTTTCGTAAAATCCGCTCGAAAATCCTTAATTCGCAGGGAGTCCGATGTTTAACGAAAATCCAATTTTACCAAGTGTTTGCACTTTGTTTGTCTCAAATTAATCATGCATTTTAGGCGTTTTTTGAAAGCCGTTTGGCATAGTGAACCCATCAAACGAGCGGGGCAAACCCGCCGGACCGCAAGGGCCACAAGCCGCGATAGACGGCAAGGCCCAGAGGTAAAACAGGGTAAGTCATAAACAGGCTAACAGGGATAAAACCGATGGCACGCTTTGAAATGCACAATGCTGAAACGGCCACCATGGGTGGCGACAACAGCGCCGATGTCTTCTGCGAAATGGGTCTGATGTATGCGACCGGCCGCGGCTGCGAAGTCGATCTCGTCTCAGCCCACAAATGGCTGAACATCGCCGCAATCAAGGGCAACGATCGCGCCGCCGAGCTTCGTGCCGACGTGGCCGCCGCCATGGACAAGATGCAGCTCGCAGCAGCTCTGCGCGCCGCTCGCGAGTGGATGACGGTTCACTAAGGAATTCGACAAGAGCAGCAATAACAACCTCGGAAAGAGGGAGCTGGCGGGGCGCTTTGGACGGGGCCGACGCCGGGAGAACGGAACCGCGACCGGATCCTCCACCGGCCGCGGTTTTTCCGTTTTATCGGCCGATCTCTTTCAGGACCTGCGGCAGCGTCTCTTCGAGCAACGCCATATCCGCTTCCGGCCCGACGCTGACGCGAATGCATCGATTGAGCGGCGCCACGCCAGGCATGCGGATGAAAACCCCGTGCTCCATCAGCCCGTCGACGATCGCCCTGGCATAAGCACCGTCGCGGCCGGTGTCGATCGCCACGAAATTCGTGGCCGAGGGCAGGGGCTCAAGACCGTTCGCCCGGGCGATACCGCCGATCCGCTCCCGCGCCGCATGGATTTTCCCGACCACCTCGACGAGATAGGCCTGGTCCTTGAGGGCGGCGAGCGCTGCGGCCGTTGCCAGCCGGTTCATGCCGAAATGATTGCGGATCTTGTCGAAGGCCTGCGCCGTGCCTGCTGTCGAGATCACGTAGCCGGTGCGTGAGCCGGCAAGTCCGTAGGCCTTGGAGAAGGTGCGGGTGCGAACGACGTTCGGCAGCTCGATCAGCGAGGAGATCGACGGCAGTGAACCTGCCGGCCCCGTTTCGCTATAGGCCTCGTCGAGCACCATCAGTGTCGTCTCGGGCAGCGAACGGGCGAAAGCAACGATAATGTCGGCATCCCACCAACTGCCCATCGGATTATCAGGATTGGCGAAATAGACGAGCGGCGCATTCTCGCGCTTGACGGCATCGAGCAGGCCGTCGAGATCCTCGCGGTCGTTTGCGTAGGGAACGGTCACCAGCCGACCGCCGAAACCGGCGACATGGAAATTGAAGGTCGGATAGGCGCCGAGCGAGGTGATGACGGGCGCGCCCGGCTCGATCACCAGCCGGACGATCTGACCGAGCAATTCGTCGATGCCGCTGCCGATGGCGATATTGGCGGCCGAGACGCCGAGATGGGCGGCAAGCGCTTCCCTGAGCGCGAAGTTCTCCGGATCATTGTATTTCCAGATATTGCCGGCTTCCTCGCGCATCGCTGCAAACACGGAGGCGGCTGGGCCGAAGCCGTTCTCATTGGCGCCGATGCGCGCCGAAACGGCAAGCCCGCGCTGGCGCTCGATCGCCTCCGGGCCGACGAAAGGGACTGTGGAAGGCAGGGCGCTGGCAAGAGGTGTGAAGCGCGAAAAGGCGGACATGCGACGGCAGTTTCCCGGACATAATGACAATCGGCGCAACAATAGGCCCGGGCACGGCCAACGCAAGCAAGATTATTTCCGCAACGATTCGGCCTGTTCAGGCGCGGAAGATCGGCGCACGCCGGGCGGCAATTGCTTCCATGTTGCCGACGAGGAAATCGGTGCGGACGACGCGGCGCAGAACCTCGGGGTCCATGATGTTGATGAACCGCACCCCGATGCGTTCCTTATGGCGATAGACCTCGGCGCAGCCGATGCGATAGGCGAGGCCGAGTATGTTGAGATAGTAATGCTTCGGCAGGCCGGCCGTGGTCGAGACGACGAAGGTGGCGCCACCCTGGGAGATATCGATGATCTCTGCGCTTCGCATGGAGACGCCTGTGAGGCACGGCCGGACGGCGACGATGCGGGCTGGCCGTTTGACGCTGAATTCTTCCCAGCGCAGGTCGTAGACAGCGGATTTGACCGTGGCAAGGTGTGTAGCGCGGAGCATAGTCATTCACATTCTCCGTCAGTCAGGACGCATTGGGGGGTTATCTCAATCAAGCTGACCTTGATCTCATTCAGGCTGGCTTGATCGAGCAACTGGTCTTGATCCCAACCAAGGTCACATGAATGTTTTGCACATTCGTCAAATATAAAATTCCAATTTTAACGAGTTCAAACTTTGTTCCCAAGCGGGACGCCTTCATGTTCATTATCGGGACGCGGTTCCCATCCCTGGGCTCAAGTCTCAGCCGAAAAACCTGACGGCGAGATATCCGCCGGCGGCGGTCAGCGCCGTTAGAGCCGTGCCCCAGGCCATGTCGACCAGGCTCATGACGACTGGCCAGTTGCGAAGCGTGGCAAGATTGGTGACGTCATAGGTGCCATAGGCCGCTAGTCCCAGAATGGCACCGTGGAGAAATGCGGTGGCGATCGAGCCTGCCGACAGCGCCGGCAGCACTGCAAGCACAACCACTGCGGCGGCGAAGAACAGGTAGAACAGTGCGCCGACCGCAAGATTGGGCGAGGGCAGCATCAGCGTTCCCAGTTGGTCGCGGTAGAAGTTGCGGGCGATGAGGCCGAGCCATATCCCGTCGCAGTTGAGAAGGGTGAGAAAGGCGCCGGCATAGGCGAGCAGTGATGTCTTCATTGTCAATCTCCCGAACTTGGCCTTTCTACGCAGCAAGGACCGGCCGGATCGCCGCCCCGTTCGATTTCGGCGCAATTTTCCCGAACTCTTTCAATGGCCGAGCGTTGTGCCTTGATCGATGAAGCACGGCGCGCTTCGAATGACGACAGCGAGGAGTTGAAGATGACTGATGTCAAAATCCCTTGGGAATCATGGGTCGTGGTCTGCGATGGAGCCAAGGCTCTGATCATGCAGAATGCCGGCGATGCCCAACTGGTGAACCTGAAGGTGCTGGAAACCCTGACGCAGCCGAGCGCGCCGGATCGCGAGATTGGCGCCGATAAGCCTGGCCGAACCCATGCTGCAGACGGACTGAGCGGCAGCGCTGTCGAGGAGACCAGTTGGCAGGATCAGGCCGAAGCCGAATTTCTGAAACAGGTGGCGGGAAAGCTCGACGACTTGGTGCAGGAAAAGAAGGCCCGTCGCATCGTCCTCGTTGCACCGCCGAAGGCGCTTGGCACGCTGCGGCCGGCACTCCGCGCCGATACGCAGGCGGTGATCACCGCTGAGGTGGCGAAAGACTATACCAATATGCCGGTCGACGAGATCGAGCGGCATCTCGCCGCCTGAGCCGGCAAGAGCCTACCTATTAGTGAACGCGGGTCGAATGGCCCGCGTTTCTCATTCCGCCGCGTCAAGCGGACGGTCTCTGCCCAGCAAACAGCTGTTCATGATCGGCAAAGAGCGCCGCCAGACGGTCGATGACGATCCTGACCTCCGGCCGTTGCCGTTCGTCGTCATGCGCAACGATCCACATCTCGTAGGTCAGTTCGTCGATCACTGGCCCGGCGCGGACGAGCCTGCGCTCCTGATCGCCGATGAAACAGGGAAGCACGCCGCGGCCGGCACCGCCGCGGATGAGGTAGAAGAGCATATGTGGCGTGTTCGTCCAGCTGGTGATCCAATAATCCGGCTGCTCGAAAGTCCATTTGTCGGCCGGGGTGACGGCGGTATCGGTGCCGAGCGAGATCCAGTTGCAATTTGTCTCGTCATAACCGGCCGCCTGATAGGCCGCATGCGCCACCTGGACCGAACGGCGGATGGCGACGTTGCCGCTCTCCGGCCGGCTATGGCCAATGGCGATATGCGCCTCGCGGTAAGTGAAATCGACGCTGGTGTCGCAGGTCTTGTAGCACATGCGGAAGCTATCCTTCGGCGTCCAGACGCTGGCCAGATGGTCGGCGATGAAGCGCGAGGTCCAGCTGTCGGCGGCCGTCGAGACGATCGGCAGCGTCAGCACCTCGCCGCGCCAGTCGGAGATCGCACGCGCCGCATCCTGCATCAGCCGGACGCGATCGAGCAACGCCTGCCCGTCCTTGGCCAGCAGATAGCCGGTAGGGCCGCGGCTGAACAGCGATCGGCCCGTCACCCGTTCGAGCGCCAGCATGCGCCGGCCGATCGTCGGCGCGCTGAGCCCGGTGCGGGCCGCCGCCGCCGAAAGCCCGCCGCCTGTCGCAACATGGAAGAAAAGTTGCAGGTCGTCCCAGCTCGCATCTTTCATGGATGAAAACCCCCTTTCCCCAGCGCCTCTACATCGGAAGGGCGCGAAGGCTTAGCTCAAGTGCTCCAGGAAATAGATGGAGGATGAAGCAATGGATCTCAACTGGGTTGTTCTCTTCAGGGAAATCGAAATCCGCAATCGGGGGATCCGCCGCGGTCCCTTGACCGATCCGCTTGCCGACCCGCTTGATCGGCCGGAATGGCGCGGATTTCTCTGGGCCGTTCCGATCATCGCACGTCTCGCCGCAAGACGAAGCGGCGAAACAAAGGCGATGCGCCGCGATGATTCACGGATCGGAAAAAGTCTCAGGTTTCGAAGTTCAATCGCAACACGTGGTGCAGGAATTCCGGATTGATCAGCATGTTGAAGCTGATCGTCACCAACTCGCCTTCGCGTTTGACCACGGTCGCGCCGATCTCGTCATGGATGCCGAGGATTTCGAGGAAGAAATGGCTCGGTATTTCCAGGTTCGGGCTGACTTCGAGCAATGCGCCGGCAAGCGTGATCGTGCGGATCAGGCAGCGCACCTGCGTTCCGGTGCTGAGGTGATGGCCGACGAAGATGATGTTGCCGGGTCTGTCGAGATTGAATTCCCTGTAAGCACGTTCCGGCTTAGGGTGTTCTGTGTCGAGGTGCATCTGAAAGGCCCTTTTAGCCTCCGCTTGTTATACGACAAGATATTAGCGGAAGAATGCTGACACTTGCTGAAGAACATTGGTAAAATTGAATGCTTCTGGGAAACCTGCGGGAAAATCGCACCGATTTCGTGCAGATTTGCCCCAAAGTTGCGCATTCCCCAGCGCATCCGTGCCGTTCTTGACATGTCGGCGGCGTTCGCGCATACAAAGGCCGGTTCGAGGCACCGGCCGCTCGCGGATGAAAATCCATGGTGAAGCCCTCGCGATCATGGTCACGGCCCCTTGTGCATGCTGACTGGCGGCAATGCGAGCTCCCATCCGCAGTCGACGAGCATGCCTTTCGAAGGCTCACGCCATGACGACGACCTATCCTGCCATTGAAGAATTGAAGGCCCAGGCCAAGCGCCTGCGCCAGGCGATGAATGATCGCGGCACCCCGCTCACCCACAGTGCGGCCCTGGAAATGATTGCACGCCAGCATGGCGCACGCGATTGGAACACGCTCGCAGCCCTGGCGGCAAAGCCCAATACCGCTCCGAAGACGCCGCTCTTCGTCGGCGCGCATATTCGCGGCCGTTATCTCAATCAGCCCTTCACCGGCGAAGTTCTGGCGCTTTCGGCCCTGCCGGGCGGCGATCTGCACAGGATCACCATCCATTTCGACGAGCCGGTGGATGTCGTCACCTTCGAGAGCTTTTCGGCCTTTCGCCAGCGTGTGAACGCGCAGATCGATGCCGACGGCGTCTCGCCGAGGAAGACCTCGAACGGCGTGCCGCATCTGGTGCTCGATCTCTAGATTGTTTTTGTCCTTTTGAGGCCGTCCGGATCCGCATGACTTTTAAGCCGGATCGGACCCTGCCTCATATCGCACGGATTTCTCCATGACCGATCTTTCCCAAGGCAATGCCTTTCTTACCGGCTGGCTGACGGGCGTCTTCATCAAAACGGCGGCACCGATCGTCGCGATCACCACCGTCAGCGGCCTGTTCACCGTCGTCGACGCCTATTTCCTCGGCGCCTATGTCGGCCCGGACGCGCTCTCTGCCGTCAGCCTGATTTTCCCGGGGCTGATGCTACTGATCGCTCTGCAATCGTTGGTCTCGAACGGCATGGCGAGTATCCTCGCCCGCCGGCTGGGTGCCGGCAATCGCGATGGGGCACGTCGGGTGTTTGCCGGCGCGCATGCGCTGGCACTCGCCGTCACCCTCATCCTCAATCTGGTCTACTGGAGCGTGGGCCGACAGGTCATCGGTACCGGTGCTGCCGGCAATGCCACTGTTGCCCATGGCGCGATGCTGTTCATGGGCGCGATGATCGCTTTTGCGCCGATCAGTTTCTTCCTATCGCTGCATCTCGACGCATTGCGCTGCGAAGGCAAGATCGGCTTCATGACGCTGGTGACGCTGTCGGCCTCGCTGCTCAACATCCTCGCCAATTGGCTGTTCATGGCGGTGATGCATTGGGGCGTGCTCGGTTCGGCGGTCGGCTCCATCGCGTCGCAATTCGTCTGCCTCGCAGCCGTGCTCGCCTATCGCTGGCGCCGGCCGGCGGCACTGAGGCCTTTCCCGGGGTTGGCTCTCGCCGAATGGCGCGGCATCGTCGCCTTCGGCGCGCCGATGAGCCTCGGTTTCATCGGCATATCGCTGGCCTCGGCCGCCATTCTAATCAACGTCTCGCTCTGGAGCGCGCATGACTATGTCGCGACGGTGGCCGCCTACGGCATCATCACCCGGATCATGACCTTCACCTATCTGCCGCTGCTCGGACTCAGCATCGCGCTGCAGACGATTGCCGGTAACAATCACGGTGCCGGCCTCGGGCTGCGCGTCGGCCGCAGCCTGCAGATCGCCATGCTCGCAGCACTCGTCTATTGTACCCTGGTGGAGATCACCGTCGAATTGCTGGCTAGCCGCCTCGGTGCGGTCTTCGTCACCGATCCGGCGATCATCGCCGAGGTCAGGCGAATTCTGCCCTGGACGATCGGCGCCTATTTTCTCTTCGGGCAGATGCTGATCCTGTCGTCCTATTTCCAGTCGATCGGCGATGCGCCGCGCGCTGCGATCTTCGGTCTGTCGCGGCCCTATCTGCTCACCCTGCCGCTCACCTTCCTGCTGCCCTTCGTCTTCGGTGAACAGGGAATCTGGATGGTGCCGGTCTTTGCCGAGGCAGGCATGTTCATCCTTGCTTTCCTGGTGCTGTCGCAGAACGCGAAACGCCGCGGCTGGCGTTATGGGCTTCTGCCCGTCTAGAGCAATTCCAGTAAAAGTGCGCAGCGGTTTTGTGTCCGGAATTGCGCAAAACAAAGATTTAGACGGAAAAGCCGCGCTCCGGAGCGCGGCTTTTGCCGATTGTCGGCTATTCCTTGCCATTCGAAGCGGCCGATGTCGCAGCTTCCGCCTCATTCAACGCCTCGGCGCATTCCTGGCAGCAGACTTCGACAGTCTTGCCGCCGAGCTTGACGGTGATGGTCTCCGTGCCGAGTTCGCAGTCGCAGGCAGCGCATGTGGTGTTCTTCATCTGGTGATCCTCCTGTTGGTCGTCCCCGGATCGGGACAGGCTCATAAGATCATCGAAGACCGCATTGCCGCTGTCGAAATCTTTAGCGATCGACCCCGCATAATTCCTTAAATCGGGATCGATTTAAGGAATTATTCGGGGATTCAAAGTGCTACAGCGTCCTTTGCGCGTCTGAAAAGACGCGCGGCGCTGTAGGCTTTCACCTGCGCCGCAGCTGCGCCGAACGCTGGAATTCGGCCGGAGTCTGCCCGAAGGACTGCTTGAAGGAAGCGCTGAAATGGCTGTGGCTGGAAAAGCCGAGATCGAGACCGAGCGCGGTCAGATCCTCATACTGGCCGAGCAGATCGAGTGCACGGGCAAGCCGCAGCCGCAATTGGTAGCGGTAAAGTGGCGTCGCCTCGACCTGTTGGAAGACTTGGGTGAGGTAAACCGGCGAGACGCCCACTTCTGAGGCGATTTCTGAAAGTGTCCAGCGCCGCGCGAGATCGGAGGAAAGCACCAGCTTTGCCCGGTCGACGAGTTTCTGCCGGCCGGCGCTGGCGCCCGCCGCATGCGATGTGCGCTCGCCGAGCGAGCGGCGCACCAGCGTCAGCGCCAATATTTCGGCCTCCAGCGTCTCGGCGACGTTGCGCCGCAAACCATGACGCAGGAGCGCGACCAGCGCTTGCGCGCGTGGATCGATCCGCCGGCGCTGGCGGCGGAAGGAAAAGACCTCGCCGGGCTGCGCCTGCTCCTTCGGCGTAAGCTCTTCGAGCATGGTCTGGTCGATCGCCAAATCGATGCAGGCGTCGCCACCCTCGATAGGGTGGCTGATTCGATATCCCTGGCCGGCATTGAAGAACAGGACCTGATTGGCTTCGGCCACCGTATCATTGCGGCCGACATGCCGCATGAAGACGCCGCGATAGGGATAGACGAGGCTCGTCCTGTGGGCGCATTCCTCGTCGCTCCTGTGGCGGCATTCGCCATTGCAGACGATGTCACGAATGGTGACCGTCTTCGTTTTCAGGAGCGGTGCTGTTGAAAACTGGGACATTGCATCTTCCAGATCAGACAGGCCGCCCGATGAGGCGACCTGGCGGCACAATATCACGCTTAAGTTTCAGTAGCGACTATAGACGTGGACGTCGCTTTCCGTCTGCCCCCTGGAAAGGCCGATATCCTTCAGCTGTTCGTCGGAAAGCTCCATCAACGCATTGCAGTTGCGCCGTTCGTTCATTTTGCGCGCCAGCCACTGTGCTGCGGTGACTATAGCAAGGAACAGGCCGGGCCGCATATTGCGGGCCGAGATTGTGGAATTCGAGTTATGCATTGTGATCCTCCATCCGTGTTTGGATGGAGGCAGTGAACCATCAGCGGCAGTTTCGCGCTGTCAGATTATTTAGCGATCTGAGGACGCCTTCACGCCTTCAGCAGCCACTCATGCTCGGCGGCATTGTGGAATTTCCAGATCCGCTGCGGGCCGGCCATGACGTTGAGGTAATAGAGATCATAGCCATGGCAGGCAGCGCAGGGGTGGTAGCCCTTCGGCACCAGCGTCACATCGCCGTCCTCGATCGCCATCGCTTCGTCGAGCGAGCGGTCGTCGGTGTAGACGCGCTGGAAGCCGAACCCCTGCGGCGGGTTGAGGCGATGGTAATAGGTCTCTTCCAGGAAGCTTTCGTTCGGCAGGTCGTCCTGGTCGTGCTTGTGCGGCGGATAGGAGGAGGTGTGGCCGCCTGGCGTGATCACCTCGACGACGAGCAGCGAATGCGCCGAGCTGTCGTCTTCCGGCATGATATTGTTGACATAGCGCACGTTCGTGCCCTTGCCGCGCGTTACCTGCGGATGCGTGCCGGGCGGGATTGCCTTTGCCTGATAGGTACCGCCGCCGGGCGCCGAGCAGACGGCGAGTTCCAGATCGGTCTCCGCCGTCACCGACCACGTCGATTCCATCGGGATGTAGAGCGCATGCGGCGCACCATCGAACGGGCTCATGCGACCGCCGAGCGTGCCGAAATCCTTGGTGCCGGCAGATGCCTTGCCCTTGCCGGTTACCCAGACGAGGCAGACTTCGCGATCGCCCGTCTCTCCCGAAACGGTCTCGCCCGGCTTCATCCGATGCAGATCGAAGCCGACATAGGTCCATCCGGCATTTTCCGGAGTGACATGCGTGACACGGCCGCGCGTGCCGGACGGTTTCACCTTGAGATTTGGCATTGGTGTTTTTCCTCGTAAGTTGGCGGGTGCGGCTCCCTCATCCGGCTGCCGCCACCTTTCTCCCCGAGGGGAGAAGCGACATGCCGCGCCCTTTCCGTTCCTCTTCTCCCCACCGGGGAGAAGCTGCCCGGAGGGCGGATGAGAGGGCTTCTTGCTCCAGCGGTCCGGAAAGGCGAGCCCCTTGTGGGAGGACGCCCGGACAACCAGGCTTTACGACCCCTTGGGGAAGCCTTCCGTTTCCACGGTATAGCCAGCAGCCGTCATGACGCGCATCAACTCGGCGTGACCGATCTCGGCCATCTTCTGCGGAGGGGCCTTGCGCGGATCCTGTTCGGCCTCGACGACGAACCAGCCTTCATAGCCGTGATCGGCCAGCCGCTGGACGATGGCACCGAAATCGAGCGAGCCGTCGCCCGGCACGGTGAAGGCGCCAAGTGCCACCGCATCGAGGAAGGACTGCCGGCTGCGGTCCAGCCCATCCACGACAGGCTTGCGGATATCCTTGACGTGAACATGGTTGATACGGGCGTGGTGGTTCTCGATGGCGCGCAACACGTCGCCGCCGGCAAAAGCAAGATGCCCGGCATCAAGCAGCAGCGGAATACCTTCGCCCGAGTAACGCATGAAGGCGTCGAGTTCCGGCTCGGTTTCGACGACGGCGGCCATGTGATGGTGATAGGAAAGCGGCATGCTCTGCTCGGCGCACCATTCCCCGAATTCCGTGACACGACGCGCATAGGCCTTCATCTCGTCATCGGAGAGGCGCGGCTTGGTCGCGAGCGGCTTGGAACGGTCGCCCTGGATCGAGCGGCCGACTTCGCCATAAACGATGCAAGGCGCATTGACCGCCTTGAACAGCGAGATCATCGGCGCGATGCGGTCCTTGTTGGCGGAAAGCTCCTCATTGACCAGCGTGCCGGAGAACCAGCCGCCGCATAGCGTCACGTCGGCGGCGCGCAGGATCGGGAGCATCTCTTCCGGATTGCTAGGGAAACGGCGGCCTTGCTCCATGCCGGTGAAACCGGCGCTGCGCGATTGCCGCAGGCATTCCTCGAGGGACACATCGTCGCTAAGCTCAGGAAGATCGTCGTTCCACCACGCGATGGGCGACATGCCAAGTTTGGCCTTCATCAACATTCTCCTTAAAAGCATTGCGGAAGAGCGGCTCCGCTCTTCCGAAAAATGACGGCGATAATTAGCCGATGCGCTGGGCGGCGCGTGCTTCGACGTAGCCCTTGCGCGCTTCGTTGACCTGTTCGCGCGAGCTGACCTCAGGCACCACGACATCCCACCAGTGGCCGCCGGCCTCCGTGGTAACAAGCGGATCGGTGTCGATGACGAAGACCGAGGTCCGGTCGTTCTTCTTCGAGTCGGCGATCGCCTGCTCCAGCTCGGCGATCGAGGCGACCTTGACGGCGATGGCGCCCATGCTTTCGGCATGCGCCCGGAAATCGATCTCCGGCATCACCTCGTGATAGGAGTCCTTCAGCAGATTGTTAAAGTTGGCGCCGCCGGTTCCCATCTGCAGCCGGTTGATGCAACCATAACCGCGATTGTCGAGCACGACGATATTGAGCTTGAGGCCAAGCATGACCGAGGTGGCAAGCTCGGAATTCATCATCATGTAGGAACCGTCGCCGACCATGACGACGACATCCCGTTCAGGATGCGCCATCTTGGCGCCGAGCCCGCCGGCGATCTCGTAACCCATGCAGGAAAAGCCGTATTCCATGTGATAGCTGCCCGGCGCCGTCGCCGGCCAGAGCTTGTGCAATTCGCCGGGAAGGCCGCCCGCAGCGCAAAGCACCGTCGTATTCTCGCCGCCGAGCGTGCGAGCCACCGCGCCGATCACTTGGGCATCGGAGGGCAGGGCGGCATTGGTCGTCGCCATCGCCTTGGCAGCGGCCTCCATCCAGACCTTCTTCTCCGCAGTCGCCTTCTCGGCGAGTGCGGCCGGCGCCTTCCAGCCCGAAAGCCCTGCCGAAAGCGCCTTCAACCCTTCGCGGGCGTCAGTCACCAGCGGATGGCTGTCGTGCTTCACTGCGTCATAGGCGGCGATGTTGAGGCCGATCATCTTCAGGCTGTCGTTCTTGAACAGCGCCCAGGAGCCGGTGGTGAAATCCTGGCAGCGTGTGCCGACGGCAATGACAAGATCCGTCTCTTCGGCGATCGCATTGGCCGCCGACGTGCCGGTGACGCCGACCGAGCCGAGCGCCAGCGGATGGGTCTCGTTGATCGCCGACTTGCCGGCCTGGGTGGCGACGACGGGAACGCCATGCGCCTCGGCAAAGGCAGCAAGCTCCTTCGTCGCCTGAGAGTAAAGCACGCCGCCGCCGGCAACGATCACCGGCTTCTGCGACGCCTTGATCAGTGCGATGGCATTCGCCAGCTCGTCCGCATCCGGCTGCGGCCGGCGGGTCGTCCAGACTTTTTCATCGAACAGGCTTTCCGGATAATCGTAGGCTTCTGCCTGGACGTCCTGGCAGAGCGACAATGTCACCGGGCCGCAATCCAGGGGGTCGGTCAGGACCTGCATGGCGCGCTTCAGCGCCGTGATGATCTGCTCGGGTCGGGTGATGCGGTCGAAATAGCGCGAAACCGAACGGAAGGCATCATTGGCTGAAACCGTGCCGTCGCCGAAATCTTCGATCTGCTGCAGCACCGGATCCGGCGCGCGGTTGGCGAAGACATCGCCCGGCAGGAAGAGAACGGGAATACGATTGACATGCGCCACGCCGGCGGCCGTCACCATGTTCAGCGCGCCGGGGCCGATCGAACTCGTGCAGGCCATGAAGCGCGTGCGGAAATTCGCCTTGGCATACGCGATCGCGGCATGCGCCATGCCCTGTTCATTGTGGGCGCGATAGGTCGTCAATTCGCCGCGCACCTGATAGAGCGCCTCGCCGATGCCGGCGACGTTGCCGTGACCAAAGATCGCCCAGACGCCACCGAAGATCGGCACCTTTTTGCCGTCGACGATCGTCATCTGTACTTTCAGGAAATGCGCGACGGCCTGCGCCATCGTCAACCGTATCGTCTTGCCCATCGGGTCCTCCCGGACTTTTGACTCTCTATCTGTTTTCCCCTTCCCAACTCCTCTCCACAAGGGGAGGGGCTAACCTGCCGGGCTCTCTACATTCTCGCCGCAACGTCTTGTCCAAAAGGACGCTCGTTCACGGCGTGAGATAGTGCCCCAAGTTAAGTCCCTCCCACCTTATGGGGAGGAGTTGGGGAGGGGTCTCAATTCGGTTTCTACTGATGTCCGCGGGTCTTCAGCCACGCCTCCGTCAGTTGCCGGAAGCGACCGGCCATGTCGGCGATCGCCTCCTCGTCGTTCATTTCGCCCGAAAGCCAGGCGCGTGCCGGATCGGCAAAGATCGTTCGGCCGACGGCGAAACCCTTTACGGAGGGAGCCGCCAGCGTCGCCTCGAAGCAGGAGATCAGCTCGTCGGCGGGCGCCTCGAGCCCCAAGAGCACGATACCGCGGCACCATGGATCATTTTTGGCGATCACCGCATCGATCTTTTTCCAGGCTTCACGGGATGCCTGCGGCTCGAGCTTCCACCAGTCCGGCTTGATGCCGAGCGCATAGAGCTCCTCCAGCGCGGTCGCAATAGTATCGTCGGTGAGCGGCCCGTTCTTACCGGCGATGATCTCCACCAGCAGCTCGCGCCCGACTTTGCGGGCAGCCTCGAACAGCGTGCGCAGCTTCTCCTGCTGCTCCGTCTTCAATTCAGCCGGATCGTCGGGATGATAGAAGCACAGGCACTTGATGCAATGAGCGAGTGGCCATTCCACCAGCTGCGAGCCGATATCCTGGCTGAATTCGAAGCGCAGCGGCTTCGAGCCCGGCAATTCCACCGGCCGGCCGATCCAGGAGAAATTCTTCGTCGCCGCATCGAAGAAGGCGTCGCGGCCGAAACGTTCGTCGATCAGCATGCCGTAGCCGTCGCGGCCGTTCGAAACCCGCGCCGCTGCCGCGACTGCCAGCCGCTTGAAGGCGACGATCTTCTCGTGGCCGACGCCGAGTTCATCGGCGACGCTGACGAGCTGCGAACGATGGTCGATCGCCAGTGCCATCAAAAGCGGGATTTCGCCGCGCCGGGTTGATGCCCAATGAATATGGTTGATCTCCTCGTCCTTGCGCAGCGCCCGATGTTTGCTGCCGGTCGTCAGGAAGAAGTCGAGTTCCGCCCAGGTCGGATATTCCGGCGAGCAGAGCAGTCGGGAGACCGCGAAGGCGCCGCAGGCATTGGCCCAGGTGGCGCAGGTCTTCAGAGGCTCGTCGCGCAGGAAGCCGCGCAGGAAGCCGGACATGAAGGCGTCGCCGGCGCCGAGTACGTTGAAGACTTCGATCGGGAAACCCTGGCCGACGATGCCGGCTTCAAGATCGTCGGCGATCGGCCCGTCATAGACGATGCAGCCCATGGCGCCGCGCTTGAGCACGATCGTCGCCGGCGAAAGGCGGCGGATCTCCTTCAGCGCGCCGAGCACATCGTCGGCGCCGGACGCGATCAGGATTTCCTCTTCGGTGCCGACGATGAGATCGCAATCCGGCAGCGTCTCCTTCATCTTCGAGGAGACCCGGTCGGATTTCACGTAGCGCTCGAAGCCTTCCGCATGGCCGGCAAGGCCCCAGAGATTCGGCCGGTAATCGATGTCGAAGATCACCTTGCGGCCGTTCGCCTTGGCGATGCGGATCGCTTTGCGCTGGGCGGCCTCGGTATTCGGCCGCGAGAAATGCGTGCCGGAAACGAGAACGGCGCGGGACGATCTGATGAAATCTTCGTCGATATCGCCTTCATCGAGCGCCATGTCGGCGCAGTCCGACCGATAGAAGATCATCGGCGACACGCCCTCGGCCTCGACCGCAAGCAGCACTAGCGCCGTCAGCCGCTCCTTGTCGGTGACGATGCCGTCTGTCGCCACACCTTCGCGCGCCGACTGCTCGCGGATGAAGCGTCCCATTTGTTCGTCGCCGACGCGGGTGATGAGGCCGGATTTGAGGCCGAGCCGTGCCGTGCCGATGGCGATATTGGCCGGGCAGCCGCCAACGGACTTGGCGAAGGAGCCGATATCCTCCAGCCGCGAACCGATCTGCTGGCCGTAAAGATCGACCGAGGAACGGCCGATGGTGATCACATCAAGCGCCGGCTCCGGCTGTGAACCCGGATTCGATTGTACCATGATGTCCTCCCGCTAGATTTTGCGCGGCTTCCAGTGCCTGCGAATTTTCAATAATGAAACATTGGTTCCGATATTTTGTCAATTCGGAATGTTTATTCCATTTTGCCTTTTACAGGTTTCGACTGTTGATGCTTGCGCCGGCGCTCGGCAATTGCAACCGGCAGTGCCATGGTGAGCGCCATCGAGGCCGAAAGCGAGCGGAAGCCGGCGAAATCGGCTTCCGCCACCTCGAACCAGTGCGTGGCGCAGGCGGCAAGCGGCGAGAAGGCCGAATCGGTGATCGCGATTACGGGGACGCCGCGGTCGGCAAGCTCCTGGCTCTGGTTGAGGCTGTCGGCCGCGTAGGGCGAAAAGCTCGCCGCGATCGCCGCATCCTTCGGTGTTGCGAACTGCACCATCTCAGGGTCAACGCCGTTCGGCGAGGCGACGATCTGGTGGCGGATGTTGAGCTTGGAAAAAGCGTAGGTCATGTGCGCCGTCAGCGGATAGGAGCGCCGTTTGGCGATCAGATAGATCGTCTCGGCGTTAGCAAGGATATCCACGGCTTTGGTGAAAGTATCGCTCTGCACCGTCGCCGCCAGCCGATTGACCGACTGGTTTGCCGCGGCGATGAAGCCGGAGAGTAGATTGGCGTCCTCATCGTCGCCGCTCGATTGCTCCAGCGTAACGAGGCGCTCTTCGTAGCTTAGCGTCCGGTCGCGCAATCTTTCGCGAAAGATGCTCTGCAGGTCGGAAAACCCTCCATAACCCAGATGATGCGCCAGGCGCACTAGCGTCGAGGGCTGGACGTCGGAGGCGGCCGCGATGCTCGCCGTCGTGCCGAAGGCGATCTCGTCGGGATTGCCGAGGGCGAAGGCGGCGACCTGCGCCAGCCGCTTCGGCATGTTCGCCTTGCGCTCGATGATGGTACTGCGCAGGCTTTCGAAATCGCGCGGTACGCGCGCGTGCCTCTGGGGATCGTTATCCATGCTTGCAGCTCGGGAGATGAAACAAATATTCCATATTATCGAACATAAACGATTTCAAACGGCACGGCTAATTGTTTTTAATCCCCTGTAATTGAAGGCTTTTGAACAGTTCCATTCGGGAATGGCGCAGAAATGCTTGTGATAGGTCCCTTGTCAAAATGATCCAAATATTCCAAAAATCCGCGCGCAGCTCTGGAGGAGACGGAAATGAAGCCACTCGGCATCGGTTTGATCGGCACCGGTTATATGGGCAAGTGCCATGCGCTGGCGTGGAATGCGGTAAAGACGGTGTTCGGCGATGTCGAGCGTCCGCGTCTTGTGCATCTGGCCGAAGCCAATGCCGGGCTCGCTGAGACTCGTGCCGGTGAATTCGGTTTCGAGAAGGCGACGGCCGACTGGCGGGCGCTGATCGCCGACCCCGAGGTCGACGTCGTCTCCGTCACCACGCCCAATCAGTTCCACGCCGAGATGGCGATTGCTGCCCTTGAGGCCGGCAAGCATGTCTGGTGCGAAAAGCCGATGGCGCCGGCCTATGCCGATGCCGAGCGCATGCTGGAAACGGCGAAGCGATCCGGCAAGGTTGCCGCTCTTGGCTATAATTACATTCAGAATCCCGTCATGCGGCATATCAGGACGCTGATTGGCGAGGGCGCCATCGGCACGGTCAATCATATCCGCGTCGAGATGGACGAGGATTTCATGGCCGATCCCGATGTCTTCTTTTATTGGAAGAGCGAGCTTTCCGCCGGCTACGGCGCGCTCGACGATTTCGCCGTGCACCCGCTGTCGCTGCTCTGGTATCTCTTCGGCCATGTGGAGGCCGTCATAACGGATATGGTAAAACCCTATGCCGACCGCCCGCTGGGCGAGGGTGGTCGCCGTGCCGTCGAAAACCACGATGGCGCCAACGTGCTGATGCGGCTTGGCGGCGGCATCTCGGCCGTGTTGATGGCGAATCGCGCCGCCTGGGGTCGTAAGGGCCGCATCGCCCTGCAGATTTTCGGCTCGAAGGGCTCGATCGTCTACGATCAGGAGCGCATGAACGAATTCGAACTCTATCAGGCCGAGGGTCGCGGCTCCGAACAGGGTTTCCGCAAGATACTGGCGGCACCCGCTCATCGGCCTTATGATCGGTTCATTCCAGCGCCCGGCCATGGCCTCGGCTTCAACGATCTGAAGATCATCGAATGCCGCGAGCTGATCCGGGCAATTTCAGGCGGACCGTCGTCGATCGTGACATTCGAAGACGGTCTCAGGATAGAGAAGTCGGTACATGCCATGGCACAGTCCTTCCACGAGCGCCGCTGGATCGAGATCGCCTGAATGTAAGAGGCCGCTTTCCGTTGACGGCGCACGGGCTACTGCATAATCCCTGAAATCGAAATCGATTTCAGGGATTATGCAGAAACTCAAAATGCGACAGCGTCGTTCGCGCGTCTGAAAGACGCGCGGCGGTGTAGGGGATAGGCCTTGGCGTGGTTGTCGGGCGCAGCTTCAGGAGTGAGATCGTGACGGATAGACTGGTGATCATCGGCGCGGGACAGGCCGGTTTCGCATTGGCGGCCAAGCTGCGTGCGTTGAAGGATACGCGCCCGATCACCCTCATCGGCGCGGAAGACGTCGCGCCCTATCAGCGCCCGCCGCTTTCAAAGAAATACCTGCTCGGCGAAATGGCCTTCGACCGCCTGCTGTTCCGTGCCGAACATTGGTATGCGGACAATGACGTCGACCTTCGCCTGTCGACCTGGGCCGAGCAGATCAAGCCGGACAGCAAGCAGGTTCTGCTGCAGGACGGCTCCGTTCTTGATTACGGCACGCTGGCGCTGGCCACCGGCTCGACGCCGCGCCGGCTGCCGGCCGCAATCGGCGGCGATCTCGAAGGCGTCTATGTTGCCCGCGACAAGCGCGATGCAGACCTGCTTGCTGACGAGATGCGCCCCGGTCGCCGCGTCCTCATCATCGGCGGCGGTTATATCGGTCTCGAGGCGGCAGCCGTTGCCCGCCATCGCGGCCTGGAAGTCACCGTCATCGAGATGGCCGACCGCATCCTGCAGCGCGTCGCGGCGAAGGAGACCGCCGACATCATGCGCAGGATTCACGAGACCCATGACGTGGTGATCCGCGAGAAGACAGGGCTCAAGCATCTGGTCGGCAAGGATGGCCGCGTCACCGGTGCCGCACTTTCCGACGGATCGGTCATCGACATCGATTTCGCCGTCGTCGGCATCGGCGTCGCGCCGAACGACCAACTCGCCAAGGAAGCCGGCCTCGAGGTCGCCAACGGCATTGTGGTCGACGAATTCGCGCGCACCTCCGATCCGGCGATCTTTGCGGCCGGTGATTGCGCCGCACTTCCCTGGCAGGGCGGTCGCATCAGGCTCGAATCGGTGCAGAACGCCGTCGACCAGGCCGAAGCAGCGGCAGCCGTCATCGCCGGCGGCAGCGAGCCTTATACGCCGAAGCCGTGGTTCTGGTCCGACCAGTATGATGTCAAGCTGCAGATCGCCGGCTTCAATCTCGGTTATGACGAGACGCTGCTGCGCCCCGGCACCCGCGAAGGCGCCCATTCGGTCTGGTACTTCAGGGAAGGCCGGCTGATCGCCGTCGATGCGATCAACGACGCGAAAGCCTATGTGACCGGCAAAAAACTGCTGGAATCCGGGACCAATCCCGACAAATCGATTCTCGCCGACCGTTCTGCTGACCTCAAGAGCCTGCTCGGCTGAGCTCGGCTTCTTCATCGACGAGAACGAAGCGCGATCAAATTCCGCGGATCGCGGCAGGAAATGTGGACTGTTTGCGTAACTGGCCGAAATGCCAGCCGCTGCATTTCTTCTGGTGAAAACTCAAAAAACCCTTGCATTCACAGAGCGGTCGCCATAGTTAGGCCGCACCGGAGAGGTGGCCGAGTGGTCGAAGGCGCTCCCCTGCTAAGGGAGTATACGTCAAAAGCGTATCGTGGGTTCGAATCCCATCTTCTCCGCCATTCCGATTTCCTGAGTGTGCGTCGATCGTTAGTTTCCGGCAGGGAATCACGTTCGCTTAGTCGGCAAGGCCGGCGACGAAAAATCTCTCTGCCTTGAGTGAGAGAATCGCCTGCGGGAATCACCTCCCGCGCTCAAGCCACCGGCAGGTGGCGAAAGTGGATCGGTGCACGTCCGGTTACGCTTTCGGCAATCCTGAATCCCCGCAAGAGCCGCATTTTGTCAAAAAAGTGTCACGAAAGTGTCGCGGAGCGCATGTTCAATTCTTTGTTGGCCGGACCTAAGCCTCCGCAAAATCAGGGTTTTCTTAACAAAGCATAAAGGAAATCGAGGTCGGTTGCCCGACTTGTGTCCTTTCAGCAACAGAATGTCGGGAAGGCTCCCTCAAATCCCCCATCCGAGTAAGTTGGTGATTGCGTGACGGCTTCCGTCTTGTATTTTCAATCTCGGAAGCAAGGGCGACTGATCGTCCACTTCTTGAAACACGGGGATGGGGCAGGGAACGCTGCTCAGCGAAAGATCCCAAACCCGATCGAAACTTTGAATTGGAGGTCATTTATGAACATCAAGAGCCTTCTTCTCGGCTCCGCTGCTGCTCTCGCAGTAGTTTCCGGTGCTCAGGCTGCTGACGCTATCGTTGCTGCCGAACCGGAACCGGTTGAATATGTTCGCGTCTGCGACGCCTACGGCACCGGCTACTTCTACATCCCGGGCACTGAAACCTGCCTCAAGATCAACGGTTACATCCGTTTCCAGGTTAACGTTGGCGAAGACGTCGGCGGCGATTCGGACTGGGATGCTGTCTCCCGCGGTCAGGTTCAGTTCACGGCCAAGAGCGACACCGAATATGGTCCGCTGACCGGCGTCATCGTCATGCAGTTCAATGCTGACAACGCCACGGTTCAGACGTCCAAGCTCGACTCCGCTTACCTCGACATCGCCGGCTTCCGCGCCGGTCTGTTCTACAGCTGGTGGGACGATGGTCTCTCTGGCGAAACCGACGACATCGGCTCGGTCGTAACGCTCCACAACTCGATCCGCTATCAGTATGAAACCAGCGATTTCTACGCTGGCATCAGCGTCGATGAACTGGAAGACGGCGTTTATCAGGGTGACGTGGATCCCGTCACCGGCCTCCTTGTTCCGAACGATGGTCCGAACAATGTCGGCGTTGCCGTTGGTCTCGGTGGCAAGGCTGGTGCCTTCAGCTACCAGATCACTGCCGGCTGGGACGTCGACAACGAAGACGGCGCTGTCCGTGCAATGGGTACGGTTGACATCGGTCCCGGTACGCTCGGCCTCGCTGCTGTGTACTCTTCCGGCCCGAACTCCTACTACTCGACGGCTGAATGGGCAGTTGCTGCCGAATACGCCATCAAGGCAACCGACAAGCTGAAAATCACCCCGGGTGTTCAGTACTACGCCAACTACATCGGCGGTGCCAGCGCGTTTGAAACCGTTCCTACCGATTACGACGGTGCCGGTGATGCATGGAAGGTCGGTCTGACCGTTGATTACCAGATCGTCGACAACTTCTACGCCAAGGCTTCGGTTCAGTACCTCGATCCGGAAGATGCTGACGACTCCACGACGGGCTACTTCCGTCTGCAGCGTTCGTTCTAATCTGATCTGACTTCGGTCAATCAGGAAAGCCCGGCTCTCGAGCCGGGCTTTTTGTATTTGGGCGAGACTGGCACGTTGTGCCAGCTGACCAGTGTCGATGAGGTTATCGGCAGGTGGCGAGAAAAGTGCGAATTGCTGTGGGGATGTTATCGAGATGCAGAAGCGGGGCATGGCCTTGCCCTTCGGCAGTATGTCGGATCAAGCCCGAATGCCGCCGCGCCATTTCGCCGGCGCTTTCCTGTGAAAGCAGCGACGTATTTTCGCCACGGATCAGCATGAGTGGCAACCGGCTCAGGCTTTCGAATTGCCCCCAGAGATCAGGCAGCGGCTGGCTGAAATCGATCGATTTCAGTGCCTCCGCGATCGCCGGGTCGAAATCGGCGATCGGCCTTCCGCTGATATCGCGATAAAGGGCAAGCGCCATCTCGCGCCAGTCTTCCTCTGCAAGCGCGGTAAACGACGCGCCATGATTTTCCTTCAATAGATCGACTGCCTCGCTCCAGTCCGCTGGCTTCCTGCCGCTGTTGAGGTAATCGCGGATCAGTGCCAGCCCCTCAGCCTCGAGCACAGGTCCGATATCGTTGAGGATGACGGCTTCGAGAAGATCCGGCCGCTTCGCCGCGATCAGATGCAGGATCAGCCCGCCGCGCGACGTGCCGATGAAAATCGCCCGCTCAATGCCAAGCGCTGCGCAGGCTGCAATGACGTCGCCGGCCTCGACGGCGAGATTGTAGTTCGCCTTGTTGTCGTCCCATGCCGAGTTTCCCCGCCCGCGCGAATCGAGCGCGATCACCCTGCGCGGTGCTGTCATATCCCGGGAGAGAAGCAGCGCAAGCGGATGAAAATCCCGGGCATTGCGGGTCAGGCCTGGCAGGCAGATCACCGGCAGCCATCCGGCAGTTGCTGCCTGGTCGGGTGGGTAGTCGCGGGCATAAAGCCTCAGCCCATCAGAAGAAGTGAAAAATCGCTCCTGGAAACCACCTGCATCCGTATCCGGCATCACATCCCTCGAGACCTGTTTGACCCCGAAGATGTAACTTGCTTTTCAAGCCGCGCCAAACGGCTTCAGGAGGCGCTGCGTCCGCCGATCAGGTCACGCTCGATATCGGTGGGCTGGCCGAGGCGAGCCTTGTAAACTTCGTAATTCTCCATCACCCGCTGCACATAGTTGCGCGTTTCGGGGAAGGGGATGCGCTCGATCCAGTCGACGATCTCGTCGATCGGCCTGCCGCGCGGATCGCCGTAGCGGCCGATCCATTCCGGCACCCGCTTCGGCCCGGCATTATAGGCAATGAAGGTGAGGATATAGGAACCGCCGAAGGCGTCGATCTGCTCGCCGAGATAATGCGCACCGAGTGTCGCGTTATAGCCGGCATCGGCCGTCAGCTTGTCCTTGGAAAAGGCGATGTTATTGCGCTTGGCTACCGCCTGGGCCGTGCCCGGCAGAAGCTGCAGCAGGCCGCGCGCATTCGCCGCCGAAACGGCGGCCGGGTTGAAGGCGCTTTCCTGCCGGGCGATGGCATAGGCGAGTGCCTTGCCGGAGCCAGATATATTGGCGTTCGCCGGGATCACGCCGATCGGAAAGGCAAGCGCTGCGACATCGATGCCGCGCCCATAGGCGATCTTGCCGATTTGCAGCGACAGATGATGATCGCCGGATTGCTCGGCCTGTGCCGCAAGGACAGCCAATTCACCGGGGCTTTGCAGTTGGTCGGCGAGCGCGAGATAGAGAATGGCGGCCCGCCATCCATGGCCGGCGGCCTCCAGTCGGGCGATCGCCTGCACGGCTTCGCGTGCCTGGAAGCGTTGCCGGTCAGCCGTGCTCGGTGCAGGATAGGTGACATTAAGCGTCTTTCGCCCCAGCCTTTCCGCCGCGAGCTGGCCATAGAAGGTGCCGGGAAAATTCGCGGCCTTCGCATAGAATTCGCTGGATTTGCCGGGGCCTCCGGCCTCCACTGCGCGTCCCAGCCAATACCAGGCGCGTGAGACCGAGATCGGCCCGTTTGAGGTCTCGAGGATCTTGCGGAAGTGTTTTTCCGCCGTTGTCGGGTCCTGCAGGCCGCGAAGCGCGTACCATCCGGCGTGGAATTCAGCCTCGACGATATCCGTCGGGCTCGTTGCGGCGTAGTTTGCGACGATGCGATAGGCCGGTTTGAATTGTCCCTGGTCGACGAGACCACGGCTGACGATACGTTGCTCGTTCCACCATTCGCCGGAATTGACGAGTTCGCTACTCTCGGGCGGCATCTGCTCGAGAAGTGCTGCCGCCTCGGCATATTTGTCCTGTTTGCGCAGATATTCGATCCGCGCAAACAACAGGCCGGCATCGGCCCGCCACTTCGCATCGACGGCGTTGAGCAAGGCGCCGGCATTGCCGGCTTTGGCGTCAACGGCAGCCCAGGCCTTGTACAGCGACTGGGCCTGGCCCATGTCGCCGAAGCGCTTGGCCTGCGCCACCCGGCCGCGATACATCAGATAGTCCATCCGCGCCTTATGGTCGGCGGGCGTCAACAGCGCGGAAAACTCGACGAGGATCTTGTCCTCGGTCGCCTTGTCGAGAGCCTCTCCTCGCCAGACTTTGCGGATATGTTTTGCCGCCTGCGCCTGCTTGCCTGATGCAACCAGCGCCCGGCCGAGGATGACGGCGCCCTGCATCGTCTCAGGAGCGGTATCGCCGAATGCGGCAAGTATGGCGGAAGGGGCGGGATTTTCGTCGTAGAGCGCGCGCTCGGAATAGGCGCGCAGCCGCGAAAGACCCGGCCAGCCCTTGAGCTCCTGCGCGGCGCTGGCGATTTCATAGGAGGGAACGCCCTTCAATCCGGAAACGGCAATCGCCCAGGTGAGGATATGCCGGTCGAGCGTAGCGTCGCGCATGCTGTCACGGATCGAAAGCGCCAGTTGCGGGTCCTTGTCGGAAAGCGCATCCAGGCCGGCTTTCAGGTCGCCGCTGACAGGCGCGATAGCCGGGTTGCGCGGAATGGCGCCCGTTGTCATCGATTCCGGTATGGCTGTCTCGGGAATGAAGCCGAGCGGCTTGACATCAGGCATAGGAGTGCTCTCGCCGGGAAGCGGCGACGCAACACTGCCCCACGCGGCGGCAACAAAGCCGAAGGCGGACAGAATCAGGACAGCTTTCTTCATCCGGGATCTCGCAACGAAAACACGCCCTGCCATTAGGCTAGAGGCATCTTAACGAAACCTTACCGTACCAGGTAAAATTCATTCACATCTGCTATCGGAATTTGCCCTAAACCGAACTCTACGCGCTTGTCGCGATGATTTCGGCGCTCTATGGTGCGCAACTCTTATTCATGGAATGCGGCCGAAGCAAGGATTTGGTCGTGAGGAGCTTTGCATGTTCAATGGGTCCATTCCCGCCCTCGTCACCCCCTTCACCGATGCCGGACTGATCGACGAAGATAGCTTCGCCGCGCATGTCGACTGGCAGATCAAGGAAGGCAGCGCCGGTCTCGTCCCGGTCGGCACGACGGGCGAATCCCCGACGCTGTCGCATGCCGAACACAAACGGGTGGTGGAACTCTGCATCGAAGTTGCCGCAAAGCGCGTTCCCGTCATGGCCGGCGCCGGCTCGAACAATACGCGGGAGGCGATCGAGCTCGCCCAGCATGCCGAAAAGGTCGGTGCGAACGCCGTTTTGGTCGTCACTCCCTATTACAACAAGCCGACGCAGAAGGGTTTGATCGCGCATTTTTCAGCCATCGCCGAGGCCGTCGATCTGCCGATCTATATCTATAATATCCCCGGCCGCTCGGTGGTCGACATGACGCCGGAAACGATGGGTGCGCTCGCCAAGGCGCACAAGAATATTGTCGGCGTCAAGGATGCAACGGGCAAGATCGAGCGCGTCTCCGAACAGCGCATCACCTGCGGCACGGATTTCAGGCAGCTGTCCGGAGAGGATGCGACGGCGCTCGGCTTCAATGCCCATGGCGGTGTCGGCTGTATTTCGGTAACCGCCAATGTCGCCCCGCGCCTCTGTGCCGACTTCCAGGCGGCGACACTGGCAGGCGACTATGCCCGCGCGCTGGAATTTCAGGATCGGCTGATGCCGCTGCACAAGGCGATCTTCCTTGAGCCGGGTCTTTGCGGTGCCAAATACGGGCTCTCCAAGCTTGGTCGGATGAGCCGCAACGTCCGCTCGCCGCTGCTTTCGACGCTGGAGCCGGCAACGGAATCAGCGATCGACGCCGCTATGCGCCATGCAGGCCTTTTGAACTGACGGGACCGGCCTTCTTCACAAGACGGGGTCTCTCCCTTACATAAAGGGCAAGAAATGAGGGCGCGGCTTTTCGCGCCCTAAAAAGAAATTGGAATGTCGTCATGGCCCCCAAAGGCAGCCAGCGCGTGGTGAACAAGGTCGTGGCCGAAAACCGCAAGGCCCGCTTCAACTACGAGATCATCGATACCTACGAGGCCGGCCTCGTGCTGATGGGCACGGAGGTCAAGGCGCTGCGCGAAGGCAAGGCCAATATCGCCGAATCCTACGCCTCGGATGAGGGCGGCGAGATCTGGCTGATCAATTCCTACTTGCCGGAATATCTGCAAGCCAACCGCTTCAATCACGAACCGCGCCGACGCCGCAAGCTGCTGCTGTCGGGCCGTGAAATCCATCGCCTGCGCTCGGCCATCAACCGCGAAGGCATGACGCTGATCCCATTGAAGATCTATTTCAACGATCGCGGTCGGGCGAAGATGGAGCTGGCGCTGGCCAAGGGCAAGAAATTGCACGACAAGCGCGAGTCGGAGAAGGAACGCGATTGGAATCGGCAGAAGAGCCGCCTGCTGAAGGATAGAGGCTGACCACGACGCCGTGGCTGACGATCACCAGTCCAATCCGGCCCTTATCGCGCGACTTCGAGACGCCCGACGAGATCAGTCTTCGAAATCGCTGGCCGGGGCGACTTCGGCCTGGCGTGGTGCCCGCTCCGAGGGATCGCGACCGATTTCAGCCTTCAGAGACAATAGATCGATGAAATGATCGGCCTGACGGCGCAGGTCGTCGGCTATCATCGGCGGCTGGGTTGCCATGGTTGAGATCACCGAGACCTTGCGGCCCCTGCGCTGCAACGCCTCGACCAGGTTCGTGAAGTCGCCGTCGCCCGAGAAGATGACGAGATGATCGACCGTTTCGGACTGTTCCATCGCGTCGATCGCAAGCTCGATGTCCATGTTGCCCTTGATCTTTCGGCGACCCATGGAATCTGTGAATTCCTTGGCGGGCTTGGTGACGACTTTGTAGCCGTTGTAATCGAGCCAGTCGATCAGAGGCCGGATCGATGAATACTCCTGATCCTCGATCAGAGCGGTATAATAATATGCGCGCAACAGGTATCCGCGTTTCTGGAATGCTTTCAAGAGCTTGCGGTAATCTATGTCAAATCCCAGGCTCTTGGATGCAGCGTAGAGGTTGGCGCCGTCAATGAAGAGTGCAATTTTTTCGCGTGGGTCAAACATCGCTTACCAATCCAATGAGAGCAATCGAAATTCGCAGGTGCCAAACTTCAATAAAAACAATATCTTGTGTTTCGATTTCGATTTGATCCTTACTTTATGAATTATTCATATATGAAAGATTTAGGGCACGATTCGACATATTCCAAGCAACCTTCGGTGGAATTATGACATTCTCCATGGAAATCTAGCTCAGCCGCGGATAAAGACGAGGGGAGCCGGAATGAAAAACTTGTATTTGCCCGGTTTTAATTGTATCGGGCGTGCTAATCCCGAAATGACGACCGTAAAGGACAGGCAATGGCCCGTGTCACAGTTGAAGATTGCATCGACAAGGTGGAGAACCGCTTCGAGCTGGTTCTGCTCGCCAGCCACCGCGCCCGGCTGATTTCCCAGGGTGCCTCGATCACCATCGATCGTGACAATGACAAGAATCCCGTTGTGGCCCTGCGCGAAATCGCCGACGAGACGCTTTCGCCCGACGACCTCAAGGAAGATCTGATCCATTCGCTGCAGAAGCATGTCGAAGTCGACGAGCCCGAGCCCGATCCTGCAAGCATGATCGCCGCCGGCAGTGTCGCCGCAGCCGACAGCGAAGAGCAGGACGACCTGCCGGAGACGATCACTTTCGACCAGATGTCGGAAGAAGAGCTGCTTGCCGGCATCGAAGGCCTCGTGCCGCCGGAAAAGAGCGACGACTACTAAGCGCGTCGGCCGGATCCCCGGTCGCATCGGTTGAGTATGATCCTCCCGGTCGCATTGATGCGATCCGGAAAAATGCTTCATGCGATGCAAAAGAGCGACGATTACCAATCGTCAATCTTGCACCTTTATTGCTTAGGCATATTATTGCCCATGTGTGCGCCAATCGTTGATTGGCGCGCTTTTATTTTTATCGGAGTGGCTTTGGAATGATGCGGCAGTACGAGCTCGTGGAGCGGGTTCAGCAATACAAGCCCGATGCCAATGAAGCACTGCTGAACAAAGCCTATGTCTACGCCATGCAGAAGCACGGCCAGCAAAAACGCGCGAGCGGCGATCCCTATATTTCCCATCCGCTCGAGGTCGCTGCCATCCTCACCGACATGCACCTCGATGAATCGACGATCGCGGTTGCTCTGCTGCACGATACGATCGAGGATACGACGGCGACACGCGCCGAGATCGATGAACTCTTCGGCGAGGATATCGGCCGCCTGGTCGAGGGTCTGACGAAGATCAAGAAGCTCGATCTCGTCACCAAGAAGGCCAAGCAGGCGGAAAACCTGCGCAAGCTGTTGCTCGCCATTTCCGACGATGTGCGCGTGCTGCTCGTCAAGCTGGCCGATCGCCTGCACAATATGCGCACCCTCGATCACATGTCGGCCGACAAGCGTGCCCGCATTTCCGAGGAGACGATGGAAATCTATGCGCCGCTCGCCGGCCGCATGGGCATGCAGGACATGCGCGAGGAACTCGAGGAGCTTTCCTTCCGGCATATGAACCCGGAAGCCTATGAGACCGTCACCAAAAGACTGGAAGAGCTTTCGAAGCGCAACGAGGGCATCGTCAAGAAGATCGAGGCCGAACTGCGCGATCTGCTGGTGGCAAGCGGCCTGACGAGCGCCTACGTCAAGGGCCGGCAGAAGAAGCCCTATTCGGTATTCCGCAAGATGCAATCGAAGTCGCTTTCGTTCGAGCAGCTTTCTGATGTCTACGGTTTCCGCCTGATCGTCGAGGATATCCCTTCCTGTTACCGGGCGCTCGGCATCGTCCACACGCGCTGGCGCGTCGTGCCCGGCCGCTTCAAGGACTATATCTCGACGCCGAAGCAGAACGATTACCGTTCGCTGCACACCACCATCGTCGGTCCTTCCAGCCAGCGCATCGAACTGCAGATCCGCACCAAGCGCATGCACGAAATCGCCGAATTCGGCATCGCCGCCCACACACTCTATAAGGACGGCGCCACCAATGCCGATGGCGACATCCTTTCTCGCGAATCCAATGCCTATTCCTGGCTGCGCCATACGATCGAGGCCCTGGCCGAGGGTGACAGCCCGGAAGAATTCCTCGAGCACACCAAGCTCGAGCTGTTCCAGGATCAGGTCTTCTGCTTCACGCCGAAGGGCAAGCTGATTGCCTTGCCGCGTGGCGCCACCCCGATCGACTTCGCCTATGCGGTGCACACCAATATCGGCGATACCACCGTGGGCGCCAAGATCAACGGCCGCATCATGCCGCTGGTGACGCGGCTTGCCAATGGCGACGAGGTCGAGATCATCCGCTCCGGCGTGCAGGTTCCGCCCGCCGCCTGGGAGGAAATCGTCGTGACCGGCAAGGCGCGCGCCGCCATCCGCCGGGCCACCCGCATGGCGATCCGCAAGCAATATGCCGGCCTTGGTCACCGCATTCTCGAGCGCACCTTCAATAGGGCCGGCAAGATCTTCTCGCGTGAGGCGATGAAGCCGGCGCTGCACCGTCTTGGCCAGAAGGATGTCGAGGATGCGATCGCCGCCGTCGGTCGCGGCGAGATGTCCTCGCTCGACGTGCTGCGCGCCGTCTATCCCGATCATCAGGATGAGCGCGTCACCGTGAAGCCCTCCGGCGACGACGGTTGGTTCAACGTCCGCAGTGCCGCCGGCATGATCTTCAAGATCCCCGGCAAGACCAAGGCCGGGCACGACGGTGGCCATTCGGAAATCGACGCGGATGCCGATATCGGGCCGATCCGCGGACTGTCCGGCAATCTCGACGTCAAGTTCGCGCCGACCGGCGCCGTGCCCGGCGATCGCATCGTCGGCATCATGGACCAAGGCAAGGGCATCACCATCTATCCGATCCAGTCGCCGAGCCTGCAGCGCTTCGACGATCAGCCCGACCGCTGGATCGACGTGCGCTGGGATCTCGACGAAGCCAACAAGTCGCGTTTCATGGCGCGCATCATGGTGAATGGGCTGAATGAACCCGGCACGCTTGCCAAGGTCGCCCAGACGGTCGCAGGCCTCGACGTCAATATCCGCTTGCTGAACACAGTGCGGGTGGCTGCCGATTTCACCGAAATGATGCTCGAGGTTGAGGTCTGGGATCTGCGCCAGCTCAATCAGTTGCTCGCCCAGATGAAGGAACTGGATTGCATCGCCACGGTCCGGCGGCTCTACGAGTAAGCTTTTGTTAAGCCCTTCAGGGGTTTGGACGGAAAATTGCACATTTTATGATCTTGGTGGCGCATCAAAAAGGCAAGCGATGCGCTCAGCGCATGGCTGTCTCCATGTTGCGGCGGTGGTAATTAACCTTTGCCGAGCCTATCTTCTGGTCTTCGAAACGCAAACAGAAGATGAGACAAGGTAATGTTTGACCCTATCAAGAAATTCGCTCGCGCCTTTCGCGCTCCGACCACGCAGGAACGTGAAATGGCATATTTGAACGGCTCGCTCGATCGTATCGATCTTGAGTTTCGTCAGCGCCAGGTCGACCGCGGTCTGTTCCGTAATCGCTGATACTGAACTTAATACTTGAGGCGTGTGAGGGACGTTATGCATAACGGACGCCCCTCGGCATGAAGAAGCTCCTCTTCGCAGAGAGAACTGAGGGGCTGTTTTTCGAGCGGTATCATTTGCCGCTCTTGTCATGGCCGTGTGCGCTGCACTAAATACCGGCCATGTTGTTTCGCCGTCGCAAACCTGCGGGATTCAAGGAAAAGATGCGGGAGCTTTTATGGCCTCGCAAGGGTTTCCTTCGCCCGATCCGTTACCTGACAATGCGCGTCCTGCGCCTGAGCGCTTCGCCGCATGCGGTTGCCGCCGGCGTCGCTGCGGGTGTCTTCGTCTCGTGGACGCCTTTCATCGGCGTGCATTTCGTCATGGCTTTCGTCATCACCTATTTCCTCTCCGGCAGCATGGTGGCCGCCGCCCTCGGTTGCGCCGCCTTCGGCAATCCGCTGACCTATCCCTTCATCTGGGGCATCACCTGGGAGATCGGACATCTGCTGTTGAGCCGCGAGGATCACCTGGCCGGTCAGACGGTGGATCTCGCCGCCCTTTTCCACAAGCTGAACTTCACTGAGCTATGGAAACCGGTGCTGGAGCCGATGCTGGTCGGCGCCATTCCGCCGGCGGCCGTCACCTCCGTTGCGCTCTATGCGCTGACATTCTACACCGTGAAGGGTTTTCAGACGCGCCGCCATATACGGCTGATGGAGCGGGCGCGCCTGCGCCTTGCCGTTCCGGCCGGCGACATGCCGAGCATATGAACCCGATCAAGAATTCTTAAGCGACGGAAGGTTCCGGCATGATCATCGGCATTGGCAGCGATCTGATCGACATTCGCCGTATCGAGAAATCCATCGAGCGCTTCGGCGAGCGCTTCACCCATCGCTGCTTTACCGAGATCGAGCGCGCGCGTTCCGACCGCCGGGCAAACCGTGCCGAATCTTATGCCAAGCGTTTCGCCGCCAAGGAGGCCTGTTCCAAGGCGCTCGGCACCGGCATAGCGCAGGGCGTCTTCTGGAAGGACATGGGCGTCGTCAACCTGCCAAGCGGCAAGCCGACCATGGTTTTATCAGGCGCGGCCGCCCTGATCCTCGAATCGCTGCTGCCCGCGGGCCACAGGCCCGCCATTCATTTGACAATAACGGATGATTATCCCTTGGCGCAGGCCTTCGTCATTATCGAGGCGTTGCCCGAGAGCCTCTGATCGTGACCGCGGGAGCGTTGATCGCGACCTCGGGAGCGTTGATCGCGACCTCGGAAGCGTTTGACGCGACCCCGGAAGCGTTTGACGCGACCTCTCGTCGCTTTTGATGTTGTCGCCATTGCCGCAACCGGCCGAAGCCGCTAGAGAGAACGACAGAAAGAATTGCGCCGCCGCGGCGTCTTGAAGGAATAAGACTGCGTGTCCGAAAAAGTCGAAGCCAAGCCGAACGCCCTCTGGGAAAATATCAAAGTCATCATCCAGGCGCTGATTTTGGCGATGGTGATCCGAACGGTGCTATTCCAGCCCTTTACCATTCCGTCCGGTTCGATGATGCCGACGCTGCTCGTCGGCGATTACATCTTCGTCAACAAGTTCGCTTACGGCTATTCGAAATATTCGCTGCCCTTCTCGCCTGATCTCTTCAGCGGCCGCCTGTTCGGCGCCGATCCGAAGCGTGGCGACATCGTCGTCTTCCGCTTCCCGCCAAACCCCGAGATCGATTACATCAAGCGCTGCATCGGCCTGCCGGGCGACCATATCCAGGTTACCGACGGCGTGCTCTACGTCAACGGCAAGCCGGTTCCGAAGGTGGCGGACGGCAGCTTCACTTCGGATTACAAGCTTGATCCGGGCGCGGATGTGCCGGTGTTCCGCGAAACGCTCGACAACGGCAAGACCTACGACACGCTTGATCAGTCTCCGGTGTCGCGCGGCGATAACACCCGCGAATTCATCGTGCCGGAAGGCCATTATTTCATGATGGGCGATAACCGCGACAACTCGCTCGACAGCCGCTTCGACGTCGGATTCGTGCCCGCCGAAAATCTTGTCGGCCGCGCCAGCGTTATCTTCTTCTCGCTTGGCAACGATACCTCCTTCCGCGAAATCTGGAAGTGGCCGACGAACATGCGTTGGGACCGCCTCTTCAAGGTTGTTGAATGAGCAAGGCGCAGACGCTTTCTGCGGCGGACCGCGCAAAGCTTGAAGGCCTGATCGGTCATGACTTCGCTGAAAAGGAACGCCTGGATCGCGCGCTGACCCATGCCAGCGCCCGTACCGAAAAGGGCGGCAATTACGAACGGCTCGAATTCCTCGGCGACAGGGTCCTTGGGCTCTGCATCGCCGAGCTCCTGTTTCGCACCTTCGGGGCGGCTGGAGAAGGCGAGCTCTCGGTTCGCCTCAACCAGCTCGTCAGCGCTGAAACCTGCGCCGCGGTTGCCGACGAACTCAATCTTCACCTCTATATCCGCACCGGCGCCGATGTGAAGAAGTTGACCGGCAAGCGCATGATGAACGTGCGCGCCGACGTCGTCGAAAGCCTGATCGCCGCGATCTATCTCGACGGCGGCCTCGAAGTTGCCCGCCGGTTCATTCTGCGTTACTGGCAGGGCAGGGCAGTGCGGGCCGATGGCGCTAAGCGCGACGCCAAGACCGAGCTGCAGGAATGGTCGCACGCGAAATTCGGCGTCACGCCGATCTACCGGGTTGATGAACGCAGCGGACCGGATCATGATCCGCGCTTCAAGGTGACGGTGGAAGTTGCTGGCATTAAGCCGGAAACCGGCGTAGAGCGGTCGAAGCGTGCCGCCGAACAGGTCGCGGCAACGAAGATGCTCGAGCGCGAAGGCATTTGGCAGCAATCGTCTGCCGGAAACTGACGGGACAATGACACAAGAAGAAGATATCGCGGCCGAGGCTGCCGCAGAAACCAATGGTCCGACGCATTCGGGCTTCGTCGCGCTGATCGGGCCGACCAATGCCGGCAAGTCGACGCTGGTGAACCGCCTCGTCGGCGCCAAGGTCTCGATCGTCAGCCATAAGGTGCAGACGACGCGCGCCATCGTTCGCGGCATCGCGATCCACGACAACGCCCAGATCGTCTTCATGGATACGCCTGGCATCTTCAAGCCGCGCCGCCGGCTTGACCGCGCCATGGTGACTTCGGCCTGGGGCGGTGCGAGGGATGCCGATCTGATCGTGCTGCTGATCGACAGCGAGCGCGGCTTGCGCGGCGATGCCGAAGCCATCCTCGAAGGCCTCAAGGAAGTCCGGCAGCCGAAGATCCTGCTGCTCAACAAGATCGACCGCGTCAACCGTGAGGATCTGCTGGCGCTGGCCGCTGCCGCCAACGAGAAGATCGCTTTCGAGCGCACCTTCATGATATCAGCCGAAAACGGCTCCGGCTGCGACGACCTCATGGACTATTTGGCGAAAACGCTCCCGGAGGGGCCGTGGTATTATCCGGAAGACCAGATCTCCGATCTGCCGATGCGCCAGCTCGCCGCCGAGATCACCCGCGAGAAACTGTTTCTGCGCCTGCACCAGGAGCTTCCCTATGCCTCGCATGTCGAAACGGAGAAGTGGGAAGAGCGTAAGGACGGCTCGGTGCGCATCGAGCAGGTGATCTATCTCGAGCGCGACAGTCAGAAGAAGATCGCGCTCGGCAAGGGTGGTGAAACCATCAAGGCGATATCGACTGCGTCGCGCAAGGAATTGTCGGAGATCCTCGAACAGCCGGTCCATCTCTTCCTGTTCGTCAAGGTTCGCGAGAATTGGGGTGATGATCCCGAGCGGTTCCGCGAAATGGGTCTCGATTTTCCGAAATAAGCATGGCAAGGATTTCATCGGGTAGACGCTGGCCCCTGCTGGCGCGCCGGTTTTGCGACGGCAAGGGCAAGTATGGCGACGTCGAGACCCATCAATTCGTTCAAGACCCCTTGCGAGCAATGTCCCTTGCGGCCACTGCCGCATTTCAGGGAATTCAGCCGCGACGAGCTGGAATTCGTCTCGAGCTTCAAAAGGGGTGAGCTTGCCGTCGATGCCGGCTCGACCATCCTCGTCGAGGGCGCGCATAGCGCTCATCTCTTCACGGTGCTCGCCGGTTGGGGCTTCCGCTACAAGATGCTGGAGGACGGGCGCCGCCAGATTCTGAACTATATCATGCCGGGCGACCTGATCGGCCTGCAGGGAACGATCGCCGGCGAGATGCAGCATTCCGTCGAAGCGCTTTCTCCCGTTTCTCTTTGTGTCTTCGAGCGTGACAGGCTGATGACGCTCTACAACAAGCACGCCTCGCTCGCCTTCGACATTACCTGGATCGCCGCGCGCGAGGAGCGCATCCTGGATGAGCATCTCTTGAGCATCGGCCGCCGCACGGCGCTGGAAAGAGCAGCCTACCTGATCGCTTTCCTGTTTGAGCGCGGCCGGAAGCTGAATATCTTCAACGGCCGAAAATTCATCCCCATCACCCAGCAGCACATTGCCGACACGCTCGGTCTTTCGATCGTTCATACCAACAAAACCTTGAAAAAGCTCAGCGAACGTGGGTTGATCCGCTGGCAGGAGCGTGGCTGCGAGGTGCTGAACGGCGAGGAATTGATGGCGATCGCCGGCTGGGAAGGGCTCGGAGAGGGCAAACGCCCGTTCATCTAAGGCATGTCGCGCAAAGCAGCGGTTTTGCGATAACGGCATGCGTTGGAAATATAGAGCTAAAGCGCGAGGAGCGTATCTGAAGGATTGCGACGCGCTTTAGAGCATTCCTGATTTCTCCCGGGTGACGGATATGCTCCGTCTTGTTTGGCGCAATTCCGGACGCCAACCACTGCGCAGTCTTACTGGAATTGCTCTATAGCGCCGCGCGTCTTTTCGAGACGCCGCAAAGGACGCTGTAGCACTTTGAATGGCTGCACAAATATGCCGTAGCCAACCGGCCGGCTTATGTCTTTTTTAAATGCGCATTAGCAGCACGGAAAATAAAGTGAGCCGTCAACTTTCCTCCGATTTTGATTCTTATCGACCGGGCAGAAAAATGGTTTATTCAGAAAAGGTGGCGGAATTCACCGATAGCGTGGCATGCGGGGCACCGGAGGGCAATGATGTTGGCGAAACGGCCGGGGCGCTGCGACAGGCGCCCGACGGGGGGCATCGAATCATGAGCGCAATCCGTGTTCTGGTTCTTGAAGACAGTTTGATCATCGCGATGGAGGCGGAGGATATTCTGCGCCTGGCCGGCGTCGAGAGTATCGATATCGTCGGCAGTGTGGAACAGGCGAGGGCCGCCATTGCTGCGGAGACGTATGATTTCGCCCTTCTCGACGTCAATCTCGGCGAGGGCATGAGTTTCGGATTTGCCCGCCATCTTCTCGATATCGGCATCCCCTTCGGCTTCGTCAGTGGCTATTCCGATACCGGCGATTTCCCGCCCGACCTGCAACAGATACCGCTTCTGGTAAAGCCGTTCGACGAAACGGCGATGCGGGAATTCCTGCAGAGGCTTTTCCCGGCTGTAGCCTGACACGGTCATGACAGAATCCAGGCCTTGCTGACGGCGCCGCGCGCCCTTCAGACCCGCAAAGGACGCTGTAACGCGTTGAATTATGCAGTAGGATGGATTCGTCACCGCAGGGACTTCTTTCGATGCAATGGCAGGACCAGGCGATCATTCTGGGCGTCAAGCGCCACGGCGAGACGAGCGTCATTGCCGAGGTGATGACGCGTGATCGCGGCCGCCATCTCGGCCTGGTGCGTTCCGGCCGCTCGCGCGCCATGCAGCCGGTGCTGCAGGCGGGCAATGCCGTCGAGGTCAACTGGCGTGCCCGGCTTGACGAACATCTCGGTGAATTCCGCGTCGAGCCGGTGACACTGCGCGCCGCCCGCCTGATGGAAACGGCGACCGCCGTCTACGGTGTCCAGGCGATGGGCGCGCTGCTGCGGCTGCTGCCGGAGCGTGACCCGCATCCACACCTCTTCGATGCGCTGGAGGTCATCCTCGATCACCTGCATAATCCGGCCGATGCCGGCGAACTCTTCGTGCGTTTCGAGCTTGCTGTGCTGAATGATCTCGGCTTCGGCCTCGATCTTGCCGAATGCGCTGCGACCGGCGCCCGTTCCGATCTCGTCTATGTCTCGCCGAAATCTGGCCGCGCCGTCAGCCGCACCGCGGGTGAGCCCTGGGCGGACAAAATGCTGCTCCTGCCGCCGTTCCTCAGCATCGAAGGCAATCATGCAGCCGACTTTGATAGTCTCTCGGCTGCATTCCGCCTGACAGGGTTCTTTCTGCATCGTCATGTCTACGAGCCGCGCGGCATCGAGGCGGCAGCTGCCCGCGACGGTTTCGTTCAGGCGGCGCTCAAGGCGCTTAATCCAGCCTTGCGGACGCTTTCCGGCCCGAACGGTATTTCCGCCTGACCTCGTTTTTTACGGGTGCAAAACATGCTCCGGATTTGGCGGTTTACCTGCTGATGAGCGCTTCCTATGTCTTCACAGGATTGCCAATCAAGGAGGACCCCATGCTGACCAAGACCGCATCACCGACGACGATCACGCTCTGGAACGGCCGCGAAATTCCGCGTCTCGGCATGGGATGCTGGGCGATCGGCGGCCCCTTCTTCGCCGGCGACACGCCGCTCGGCTGGGGCGATGTCGACGACGATGAATCCGTGGAGGCGATCCACCGTGCCATCGAACTCGGCATCCGTTTCTTCGACACGGCCTCGAACTACGGCGCCGGACACTCGGAGGAAGTGCTCGGCCGGGCGATCGGTAATCGCGACGATATCGTCATCGCCACCAAGTTCGGCTTCGCCACCGATCCGGCAAGCAAGCAGGCAACCGGCGCCTTTGCCGACGAGGCCTTCATCCGCCGTTCGGTCGAGACCTCGTTGCGCCGCCTCAAGCGCGATCGCCTCGATCTCCTGCAGTTCCACCTCAATGATTTTCCGATGGATCAATCGGATGCCGTCTTCGATACGCTGGAGGCGCTTCGCACCGAAGGCAAGATCGATGCGTTCGGCTGGAGTACCGATTTTCCGGATCGTGCCGCCCGTCATGTCGGCCGACAGGGCTATGTCTCGATCCAGCATACGATGAATGTTTTCGAACCGGTGCCGGAGATGATTGCGGTGATCGAGGGGAAGGGCCTGATCTCCATCAATCGTGGCCCACTGGCGATGGGGCTGCTGACCGGCAAGTTCACCGCCGACAAAGCGGTGGGCGCGAGGGATGTCCGCGGTGCTGCTCTCGATTGGATGGTCTATTTCAAGGATGGACGTATGGCCCCGGAATTCGCCGCACGGCTCGATGCCGTCCGCGATCTCCTGACATCAGGCGGCCGCACGCTGACGCAGGGCGCGCTTGCCTGGCTCTGGGCACGCTCGCCGCGCACCCTTCCCATTCCGGGCTTCCGCACTGTCGCTCAGGTGGAGGAAAATGCCGGCGCTCTGGAGAAGGGACCATTGCCGCTCGATGTCATGGCGGGGATCGATGCCGCGCTCGATCGCTTCTGAGGGTTTCAATACATGTCGCCCAAAAAGCATGCAGCGGTTTTGGGCGACATGCATAAGTCAAAGACTCAAAGCGCATCGGATGAATCCGGTTTGAAGCGATGCGCTTCAGGCTGCAGCTCGACGTTTGAGCGCCCAGCCTTCCGGCCTCTCTTCAACGATGTTGACGGTGTCACCGATCGTGATCCTGCCGTTGCCGCGCGGCGTGGCGTTCCAACCGAAAAGCGGGCCGGGCACGCGCCGGTCGGCGGACATGCGGATGCGGCCCATGGCCGGCATCGGGTTTGGTCCCTCGCGGGACCCGGTCAACTGGTCTTGAGTCGTCATGATGCAGCGGGAGCAGGGTTTGACGAGATCGAAGCGGATGCCGGCGATCTCGATCGCCGCCCAGCGGTCCTCCGTCCAGGCCTCGTCGGTATCGATGACGATGTTCGGACGGAAGCGTTCCATGCCGACACTGCCTTCGCCATGGGCGGCGAGATCGGCATTCAATGCCTTCAGCGAGCCCGTCGTCGTCACCAGGATCTGATAACCGTCGGTAAAGGTGACGGGCGTGGCTTCGCCGGCCCATTCGGCATTCGCCGTCCGCCGTGCCTGGCCGTCGAAGAAGACCAGGCGCACCTCGCGGCCAAGCCATTCGGAAAGCTGCCGGTTGCTCTCCGGATCGGCGACGGCGGCGCTGACGGCAGATTTCCACACGGTCACATCCATGCGGTTTTCGGGCTGAGGCGGTGTTACCGATATGTCCGTTTTCCCCTGCATCAGCAGCCGAAAGGCGGTCGCCTCCGGTCGTACCTCGATGCGTGCGAGGTCGGGCAACTCGCGCTGGGTGATGAAGTGCCCTTGCGCATCGGTGATCATCGCCCGCCGGTCGCCGGGAAGCCCATAGGCGTCAATGTCGGCGGCCGGCAGCGCAATGCCGCGGGCGCTCTTGAGCGGGTAGATGAAGAGGTCGCTGACACGCATCTTGTGCTCCTAGATTTCGTCCATGAAGGCCGAGAGGAAGTCGCGCAGGCTTTTATCACGCGCGGCGGCCAGCCTGCGGCCGGTCTCGGTCTGGAAACCTTCCGCCAGTTTGAACAGCTTCGTCTGGAAATGGTCAATGGCATAACGCTTGTCATCAAGCGGGCGGTCCGCTGCAGCCGGGTCGAATGGATCGTAGAGCCCGGATCCCAGTCGCCCGGCGATATAGAAGCAGCGGGCGACGCCGACCATGCCGATCGCGTCCAGCCGGTCGGCATCCTGCAGGATCTTCGCCTCCAGCGTTTGCGGTGCCACCCCGGCAGAGAAACTGTGTGCGGTGATTGCGTGGGCCGCGGCTTCGATATCCGCTTCGCTCCAGCCGAGTTCCGCCAGGATCGCCGATGCCTTCTCAGCCGCCAAAGTCGATGCTTTTGTCCGCAGCGGCGAATTCTTCTCGACGGCGACGCAGTCATGCAGCAGCACCGAAGCGGCAAGAACCCGCCCGTCGCCGCCTTCTCCCGCATGGATGCGCATGGCATTTCTGAAGACGCGCAGAATATGGGCAAGGTCGTGCGAGCCGTCGTCGCCATCGGCCGCATGCGCAATCAGCGCCGCCGCAAGCGTTTCGTATGGGGAGAAGGCTTCAGCCGCGAACATAGCGCCACCTGTCATGAGGAAGATCGTTTTCCGCCGATAGGGCATCGGCGCGGAATTGAATGCGGGCGGTAAAAGGATGCGACAACGAAGATCTCAGGAATCGCAGCCGATTTTGTAGCGACTTGCCATGCGAGTCGCAATCGAGGGGGATCTCAGTGCTTGGCTTCAGGAAGATGGGTCACGCCGCCGTTCTTCGGCGGCAGGGAGAGAAGATGGGGCACGTCACGCGCCGGTCGCGGCGGACTGATGTGATAGCCCTGGATCTCGTCGCATTCCTCGCATTCGAGCAGCGCCAGCTGCGCGGCCGTCTCGACGCCCTCGACGGTGACGCGCATGCCGAGCGCATCGCCGAGCAGGATGATCGCGTGCATGATCGCATGCGCTTCCTTGTTGTCGACGATGTCGTTGACGAAGGACTTGTCGATCTTGATCTTGTCGAAGGGGAAGCTCGAGAGATAGCTCAGTGAGGAATAGCCGGTTCCGAAATCGTCCATCGAGATGCGGATGCCGCGCTCCTTCAGCGCATGCAGGATCGGCAGCACTTCGCTGAGATTTTCCATCAGCACGCTCTCGGTGATTTCGAGTTCAAGCCGCGACGGCGACAGCGCGGCGGCGGCAAGTGCCTCGCTGACATCTCGCGTCAGGTCGCTGCTGCTGAACTGGATTGCCGAAACGTTGACGGCGATCTTGATGCCCTCCGGCCATTGCGCTGCATCGTTGCAGGCCCGACGCAAAACCCAACGGCCGATATCGACGACGAGGCCGACCTCCTCTGCCAGCGGAATGAAATCCATCGGCGGAACGCGGCCTCGGACCGGATGGTTCCAGCGGATCAACGCTTCGAAGCCGCAGATACGTCGCTGCGAGAGGTCATAGAGCGGCTGATAATGCAGCTCGAATTCCTCTTTCTCAACGGCTGTTCGGAGGTCTGCCTCCAGCGCGTGTCGCAACTGCATCTGCGCTTCCATCTCACTGGCGAAGAAGCGCTCGCGTTTGCGCCCGTCCGCCTTGGCATGTGACAGCGCCACGCCGGCATTTTTCAGCAGGATATCGGTTTCTTCGCCATCTTCAGGGGCGATTGCGATGCCCATGGAGACGCTGAGCTCCAGCTGTTTCTCGCCGTGGAGGAATGGCGCGGAAAGCTCGCGGCGGATCTGCTCGGCAAGCGCCGTCACGTTCCGCGGCTGCTGCTTGCCCGTCTGCAGGATGGCGAATTCGTCCGAGCCGAGGCGCGCCAGGGTGTTTTCCGAACCGGCCGAGGCTCGGATGCGCTCGGCGACCTGCTGCAGGATTTTGTCGCCGGCCGAAACGCCCATCGTGTTGTTGATCGATTTGAAACCGTCGAGATTGAGGTGAACGAGGGCAATCTGCTGATCTGGCCTGCGCTCTGCGAGCGTCGCATCGACCTGCTCGCGGAAATGGATGCGGTTCGGAAGGCCGGTCAGCGGGTCGTGGTGGGCGAGATAGGTGATGCGTTCGGCCGCCCTTCGATCCTCGGTAATGTCGGCGTGAATGGAAATGTTGCTGCCGTCGGAAAGGATGGTCACCATGCTCTGGATGATGCGGCCATCGTCCATCAACCATTCGCGCCGACGGAGGCTATTGCTTCTTGCGGTTGCGGAGGAATGTCGCTCGGTCCGCCGGCCGGGTTTGGTGCTGACGCTCTCCGTGCCGCGCATTTTAGCCGTGAGATCGGCGATTGTCGCGCCGGCAGCGACATCTTCGTCCGTCAGGTCGAAGAGCTGACGGAAGCGGATGTTGGAAAGCGTCAACCGCTGGTCGGCGTCGAAGACGCTGAGACCGAGCGGCAGGTTGTTGAGAATGACTTCGAAGAGTTTTTTCTGTCCGTCGAACGCCTGGCTAAGGGCTGATATATTGCCTCTCAGCGCATGGTTTTCCCTCAGCAGCGTTTCCGCGCTTCTCTCGATTTCGTTATAGTCGCTTTCATGGACGCGATAGGTCGCGATCACAAGATCCATCAGGCGCTGCGCATCGATCGATCCATCGGCGGTGACGGCCTCGGTGCATTGCCGCCAGAAGAGCGCTTCAGCTTTCATGTGCATACGTCTCGCGGGACGACAGCAGAGGAAAGCGTCCTCGTTTGATGAACGTGCCTCATTTCGCCGGACATGAAAGACCTTTCTAAAATGAATACAGAGATTGATTTTTTATACGCTGGACGCCTGCTGGTGATGCGTGATGTCCATTTTGTATGGGCCGGATTAATATTCGGTTGCAGTGCAGCAGCGGGGTCGCTGCGTTAGACGTTTGTTTTATATGTGAAAAATAGCTGAAATACGCAGGAAAGCGGCCTTCTGACGCTGGCGGAGGCCTGCGTTCAGGCGTTCCGTTAACTTTTGTCAATCATCGTTAATGAGAAGTTAACAACTTATTGACGCACTGCGCAAATCAGTTTAACCACCGAGTCAACAGTGATTTTCCAACGTTCGTATTGCGTACAAACACCACCGGCAGAAGGCGGTGAATGGAGGTTTGTATGACCAGCACCACATCCGTTTCAGACACCTCATACGCATATCTGGCGACGCTTTCGCGGCTCGATGCCAATGGCGATGGCGTACTCAGCCGCGGCGAACGTGCCGCCGATGAGAAGCCAGGCATCATCAAGGAGCTCCTCGAAGACGATAAGGCCAGCGACACGCAGCCGAAATTTTCCGGCAGCCTGATTGCGCTGATGATGGACACCCGTGACAGCGGCAGTGCAAGCAGCATCGCCGTTCCCTATCCGCTGCAGCAGGCCGCGCCGACATCAGGCGATCAGTCCGACGATCTCTACCGCAAGACCTACGGTCAATTCGATTTCGACGCCGTCGCCTGAGCGGCGTCTCAATTCGAGAGATCTGCAAGCCGGCCGGTTGGCCGGCTTTTCTGGTTCGATATTCCTGCGCATAACCCGAAAATCGGAGTGATTTTCGGAAAGGATTATGCGCCACGCAAAGTGCTGGAGCGTCCTTAGCGCGTCCTATCGGACGCGCGGCTCAGGAACACCTTCCGGTTTGACACGTTCAGAAGGACAACCGGACGCAAGGAGATCTCCATGAAAGCCATGCGCATTATCGCCACCTTGAGCCTGCTTGCGGTTGCATTGCCGGCAGGCGCTCAGGACAAGCAAACGGCGGTCGCCAATTTCGTCGGCAAGGACGGCAAGGAGGACGGTCGCGCGCAACTGACGGCTGCCGCCAATGGCGGCGTCCTGATCGAAGTCGAGATATCGGGATTGCCGGCGAACAAATGGGTGGCGTTCCATGTTCATGAGACCGGCCGCTGCGACGCCGCGACCCATCACGAATCAGCGGGCGGTCACTTCAACCCTGATAAGGCCGAGCATGGCATCCTTGCCGCCAAGGGACCGCACGCCGGCGATATGCCCAATCAATATGTCGGGCAGGACGGCAGGTTGCGGGCACAGATCTTCGACAGCATGGTCACGCTCGACGGCAAGACTGACGGCATTCGCGGCCGCGCATTGATGGTGCACGCCAATTCGGATGATTATCGCAGCCAGCCTTCGGGTGATGCCGGGGAAAGACTCTCCTGCGGCGTCATCCAATAGGCTACGGCGCAATTCTTAGATCGGCATCGATTTAGGGACAAAATTAGCAATTCAAACTGCACAGCGCCACGGGTCTTAAAAAGATCCGTGGCGCTGCAATGTCTTACTGCCGCGTCGGCGTCGGTTTTTCGGCCGTCGCCTTGCCGTTGGACTTTTTTGCCGGCGCGGCATCTGAAGCATCCGGCACGGCGTCAGGATTGTCATCGAAGGCGAGTTTCACGCGTTTCACCATGTCACGGCTGACCAGCCACCAGTCACCTGTCTTTGCCCAGTAGCGCAGCGCGACGGAGATCGTGCCATCACCGAGGCTGTCGATGAAGACGCTGGGTGCCGGTGACGTCAGCACCCTGGAGTCGGCTTTGGCAAGGTTCATCAGCGTCTCCATTGCCAGATCGATGTCATCCTCATAGGCGACGCTGATTTTCAGCTCGTTCCGCCGGGTGGGCTCGCGGGTGAAATTGGTAATGGGCGTATTCCAGAGCGTCGAATTCGGCGCCAACCGGTAGAGCCCGTCGCCGGTTTTGAGCTCGGTGGCAAACAATCCGATTTCGCGCACCGTGCCGGCCACGCTGCTGGTCTCGATATATTCGCCGACGCGGAAAGGCCTGAGGATCAGCAGCATAATGCCGGCGGCGATATTCTGCAGCGTCCCTTGCAGCGCTAGTCCGATCGCCAGGCCCGCTGCGCCGAGGGTTGCGATGATCGAGGCGGTCTGGACGCCGAATTGACCGAGGACGGTGATGAACACCAGGATGAGCAGCGCATAGCGCAGCACATTGGTGAAGAAACGCGCCAGCGTCTCGTCAATGCCATGAACGCGCGACAGGCCTTCATAGGCCCAGCGGCTGGTAAAGCCGGCCAGCGCCCAGCCAAGAACGAGCAGGATCACCGCCCCGAGGAGGGAGAAGGAATATTGCACCGCAAGCGCGCTTGCCTGGCTGAGTGCCGTTTGCGTGGCGAGGAGGACATCGGCTGCCTGTTGTTCCATGATCTGGCCCTGTCGATTGTGCGTGGTCGGGGGCTAGATGGAGCAGCTGGCGGCAGCGTCAACCGCCAACGGCGTTCCGGATCGCAAGCACGAAGGGCGCATTGCCGTCGGCATCCGCACCACGTCCGATTGCCCGTACCGCCGCGACCAGCCGGCCGCTGCGGCCGAGCAGCGCGTCACCGATCTCGATCAGCCGGGCGTTGGGCGTCGCGAAAGGTGAGGCGGCTCGGAGTCGGCGAGTAAGCGTTTCATCGCTCTGATCCGGCGCCAGCGACAGCGCGGCGATGAGGGCTGCGGCCGGTGATCGCGACACGCCCATCCAGCAATGAATGAGCAGCGGCGTCTCTTGCTGCCACGATGCGGCAAAGTCGATAATCTCGCGGACATGCGTCTCGTCAGGCGCCACGAGATCGCCGGTGCCCTTGAAGACGATATCGTTCATACCAAGTGTCAGATGACGTTCGACCGCAATCACGCCCGGCCGGTGAAAGGCCTGATTCTTGGCGATCAGGCTGATCATGTCGCGCGCCTTGTGACGCACCGCCATTTCCGCGATGCGCGACAGCGGCGAGACGACGATGAAGGTCACGATACCATCCCCCGCTCGGCCTCGATCGCCGCGAAGCGCGCGCAGAACAATCGCTGCGCTTCGAGCGCAGGCAGGGGCTCGATCATCAGCATGTCCTTGCTGATGCCGCGCGGCTGGCCGAAGAATTTCTGCGCCTCGGCGGGTGTGAAACCGGCAAGCACGGTCGCCTCGAAATAGGCGGCGATCGTGTCGGCCTTCTTGATCCGGTCCTTGAGGTCGCGCGAAGGATGTGGCGGCAGGCCGAAGCGCAAGTGCACGGCCGCCTCCAGCCGCTTTTCCACCGTCTTGTAGCCGCCGCCGACCACCGATTTGAACGGCGAGATCATGTCGCCGATCACATATTCGGGTGCGTCGTGCAGCAGCGCCATCAGGCACTCCTGCGGCCGCGCATCGTTGAAGCGGCGGAAGATATCCTCGACGACGAGACTGTGTTGCGCCACCGAAAAAGCATGATCGCCGGAGGTCTGGCCGTTCCACCGGGCAACCCGCGCAAGCCCATGGGCGATGTCGATGAGTTCGACATCGAGCGGCGAGGGGTCGAGCAGGTCGAGCCTGCGCCCGGACAGCATGCGTTGCCAGGCACGCGGAGCTTTCGTCGTTGTCACGCGCTGGCCTCGTCGCCGCTTGTGGGAAAGACAAGGCCGGACCATGCCGGCAGGACGAGGGAAACGGGCGTTTCGCCGGCGAGCAGCGGCGTACCTGCCGCCATCGCGGCGCCGGCGCGGTCGATGCGCACGATCGCAAGGCCGCTGCCGCCTTCGACAGAACCGAGCGCTCCCACGGGCTTGCCGCCGGCGGTGATCTCCGTCCCGGTCTCCGGCAAGGTTGTCGCGGCGGACACCGTGACGACGCGCCGGCGCGCGGTGCCGCGGTGCTGCATGCGCGAGACGACCTCCTGCCCGACATAGCAGCCTTTCCTGAAGGAGAGGCCGCCGTTGAAATCCATCAGCACGTCATGCGGGAAGGCGTCCTGCAGGGCGAAGTCCGATCCTGATGTGACGATGCCGTGGCTGATGCGCAGCGCGTCGTAGAGCGCCTCTTTGCCATCGCCATGTTTGCCGGGCCGGCGGATCAGCGTGACGCCCGCCTTGGCGAAGCGGCTGTCTCGGACGCCTTGGCTGTCTCGGACGCCCTGGCTGTCCCGGACGCCCTGGCTGCCCTCGGCATCCTCGCTCCAGGAAACGGTGACGCCCTCTTCGGTGCTTGTCGCAAGTGTGACGGCGGCGCGCAGCTTGTACATTGTCAGCCGCTTCAGCAGGCCGTCGCGCTGGCCGGCATCGGTTTCGATCATGTAGCCGTCGCCGTCCTGCCAGATCATGAAGTCGAACAGGATCTTGCCCTGCGGGGTCAAGAGTGCCCCGGGCCGTGCCTCGTCGGCGCCGAGCGAGGTGATATCGGTTGTGATCAGGTTCTGCAGGAAGGATTGGGCTTCCGCGCCGCTGACAAGGAGCAATGAGCGGTCTTTCAGGAATACGGCTGGCATGGCGGAACCTGTCGCGTTGGTCGTCGCTCAGAGGTATGTCTTCATGAGGTGGATCGCAAGCGCCATGCGAAACGTGAAAAGCGCAGGCGAGACGGGCATCAATCACCCGCTGTGAAGAATTTCCATTTGCCCTGAGGCGTAATGCCGAGGCGGTAGAAATTATATCCGCCGAACTCCTGCATGTCGGAGAGATCGCCGGCCGTGACGATGCGCAGCAGCTCGACACGCTCCGGCGGCGTCAGCGACTTCAGGTCCTTCTCGGCAAAATAGGGCCAGACATACATGTCGTCTGCTGTGCCCTGGCCGACATGCACGAAGCCGGTCGAGACGATGTCGAGCATGATGGCAAGGATCTCGTCGCCATCAGGATCACCCGACAGATCCTTCAGCGCGCCGATCGGGTCGTCAGTCGGTTCGCCCACAGTCACCTGTGTCTGGTCGGCGCCGGTGCCCATCAGCGGCCGCAGCCGTTCGAGATCGCCGGAGGCGGCCGCTTCGACGATCTGCTCGCGCATCTTGCGAACCGGCTCTGGCACCTTGCTGATGTCGTAGATCACCTCGGTGGGCTTGGAATTATCCTGGGCGCCGGGCGTCTTGTCGACACCCTGATTGTTCTGGCTGTTGACCAACGGATCGGCCATGGGAACGCCGGGAGTGGTCTGCGGCTGGCTCTGTCCTTGAGCGCTTCCCTGTGCGGGCGGCGTCTCGTTGGCCGCCTGGCCGGGGATGTTGTGCAGTTCGGAAAGCGCGTAGGCGGCCGGCGCAAGGAAAACATTGCCGGCGGCGAGGCTGAACGCAAGCAGCACCGGCGCGAGCGAAATTCGCGAAACTTTCTCTTTACCGGTGTGCATCAAACTCTCTGATAACAATTATTGCAGGGTGCGGTTCGCGGAGAATTCGCCGGCAAGCATGCGCTCACGCAGCGAATCCAGCAGGGCTTCGGCGCTCTTTTCCCCATGCAATCTGATCGTCTCGCGCAGCGCATGTGCAATGGCGGCATCAGCGATGATTTCAGGCTCGATCCCGTCGGCCATGCCGTCGGCCCAAGCCTCGTTCTGGTACTCCAGAGCTGCCTGCATCTTTTCGTGGACGATCATGTCGTCGATGTCGTTGAGGCTTGCTTCCATTGTTTTTTCCTCAGCACTTCTCATGTCTTACTGCACCGTTAACAACACTAACAGCCTTTTCCCAAAACGACACGTCCGCATGCGAAAACAGGTTAATTAAACGTCAATTTCCAAAGCGCGAGGTAATTTCTGTGGCAAGTGTTGCACCTTCGTTACGGTAGCGCTCTTCTGCCACGATGGCCGCCGGGGTGCAATCCGTATAGACCGAGGCGAAGGCGCGATAGCCGCGATTGAAGGCCGCTGTGAGCTTTTCCTTGCGCTGCTGCTCGTTACCGGTCTCCGAATCGAGCAGCTGCTGCATGCCGTTTCGCCACTCATCGCCGCCAGGCGCCTTGCAGAGCGTTCTGAGATAATGCACCGAACCCAGCACCTCGGCGAACCGCGCCAGCTTGTCGTCATAGGGCACGTTCACGATCGGCGGTGCAATCTGCTCCTCCTGTGGAGGCGGCGTATTCTTGCCCTGCGCCATCGTGGGGCCGGCGAGGACGAGCAGGGACAGAAAAACACGTCGAACGGGAATCATGCTCGTAGTTGATACGCTGAGCATGACGGCAACAAGGCGTGCTTGAAAGTTTCCACGTCTATTCGCCGCCCGCCAGCCGCTCAGCGCATTCAAGTACGCTCTGTGGCACGGGCAGCCGCCGGATTTCCTCCACCGTGTACCAACCGAGGGCGGCTGCATCGTCGGCGGCTTCCGCCACCGCGTCCCGATCCGCGTCGACGCGGAAGACCGACAGCAGGAAATGGCTGTTGACGCTGCCGTCGGCCGCATGCGTCTTCAGGTCGTAGGTCGAAAATAACCGCGGATTCCGTGCCGAAATGCCGGTCTCTTCATGGAATTCGCGCAGTGCCGTTTGCTCCGGCGTTTCGCCGGGCTCGGCGCGCCCGCCGGGAAAGGCGTACATGTCGGCGGAAGGCGGGTTGCGGCGCAACACCAGAAGGAATCGTCCGTCGCGTTCGAGGATGGCGGCGGAGCCGGGTTTGGCGGTGGAGGTCATCGGGACTGCTCTTGCTGTGATCGCCTATCCTATCCGATGAACCGACATTTGCATGCCGGCGCTGCTTGGCTTCCACACTTTTCGCAGGGATAGTTGCCAATGCATGTCGCTCAAAAGTGTGCAGCGGCTTTGAGATAGCGACATGCATGAAGCAAAAAGCCGAAGGATTCGAAAGGGCTTCCGTGACCTACATCATCTATGCCTTTGCCGCGGTCTTCGAGATCGCCGGCTGCTTTGCTTTCTGGGCATGGCTGAAGCTCGAAAAGTCCATCTGGTGGCTGGCGCCGGGCATGGTCTCTCTGGTGCTTTTCGCCTGGCTTCTGACGCTGGTGCCGAGCGAGGTCGCCGGCCGTACCTTCGCGGCCTATGGCGGCATTTATATCCTCGCCTCGCTGCTTTGGCTGTGGCTGGTCGAAGCCCGCGTGCCTGATCGTTACGATATCGGTGGTGCGCTGATCTGCCTTGCCGGCGCCAGCCTCATCCTCTTCGCGCCGAGAGGCTGAGGTGTCTTGACCGAACACCAGCCGGGTGCAAAGACAAGCCGATGTGTGGACGTTTCGCCCTGACAATCTCCAGCGCCGACCTGCGCGACGTCTTCTCCGGTCTCGATCTCGACGACTTTCCGGCGCGTTACAACATCGCGCCGACGCAACCGATCCTCGTCGTCATATCAGGCGAGGGCAGGGAGCAGGGCAGCAACTTGGCCGACCGGCGCGCCGTGCTCGTGCGCTGGGGCCTCACGCCGGGTTGGGTCAAGGACCCGAAGGATTTCCCGCTGCTGATCAACGCGCGCTCCGAAACCGCGATCGGCAAAGCCTCTTTCCGCGCAGCCATGCGTCATCGTCGCGTGCTCATTCCGGCCTCCGGTTTTTATGAATGGCATCGCCCGTCCAAGGAAAGCGGCGAGCGGCCGCAGCCCTACTGGATCAGGCCGCGCCAGGGTGGGGTCATCGCCTTTGCCGGGTTGATGGAGACATGGTCGTCGGCCGACGGCTCCGAGGTCGATACCGGCGCGATCCTGACGACAGCAGCCAATTCAGCCATATCAGCGATCCACGACCGCATGCCTGTTGTCATCAGACCTGAGGATTTCTCCCGCTGGCTCGATTGCAAGACCCAGGAACCGCGCGAGGTGGCCGACCTGCTGCAGCCCGTTCAGGATGATTTCTTCGAGGCCGTCCCGGTCTCCGACAAGGTCAACAAGGTCGCCAATATGGGTCCCGACCTGCAGGAGCCGGTCGTCATCGAAAAGCCGCTGAGGGCGCCCGAGAAGCAAAGGCCTGACGACGGCCAGCTCAGCTTCTTCTGAACACTATCCGCCGCACCTGCGGGCCCGTCGGTGACCGATCGGCGTCGACGTCTCAGATAGGCGGCGGCGATGCGTCGCTTCGTCCATCAGGTTTTTCGGGTTGTGCTTATGTCGCCAGAGCGTTGTCGGGAGATTTCCGGCGATCGCCTCGTCATTCACTTCGTCAGCGGTGCCTAACGCATGTAACCCGAAAGCACGCATGTTTCCGATTTGAAGCTTTCCGCCTCAAGCGGATTTTTTGACGCCGGTCGGCTTATGCTTGGCCATCAGCGATGCTGCGGCAACAGCCTTCAGGCCGACGGGGCGATAGTTGGCGGCGAGGTCTGGCTTGGCCACCTGCTGTTCGCCGGTACTGCTCTTCTTCGAAGTCACGATACTCTCCTTGCGTGGTTCTTCCCTGGGCATTTTATAGTTTGATGTTTCGTCACGAATAGCGACAAAACGGGGGCGTCGCTTATCAGGATTTGTAAACGCCCACCATAATTCGCGAGGCTTAACTGAAGCCTACGTTGGTTAATACTTACTGAAGAGAGCAGTTCCAATAAAAGTCCGAAAGCGGTTTTCGGGGAAAAGCGCGGGACGGTTCTCACCCGGATAAAGCGCATGCTTTTCCCGGGGATCCGTCAGAACGAAGGGAGAGAAGCATTTCCGTCATTCGAAGAAATCCGGAAATGCTCGTAGGTCAGATGTGCCGGCCGATATCGTCGTCGCCGATGCCCGGCTCCTCGATCGTCAGCGTCCCGTATTTCCGCCGCCATTTCCGGGCGCCGAAGGGAAGCGATACGAGGTAGGCGGCAACGGTGAAGACCATCACTTCCCAGGTGTAGCTCATCAGCAGAGCCACATAGAGCACGACGCCGAGCATCATCGGCAGCACGAGATCGCGCCGCAGGCGGTTGCCTTCCGATTTGCCCGACCAGACCGGCAGCCGGCTGATCAGCAGGAAGGCGATGAGCACGGTGTAGATCGACGAGAGATAGGCAAAGGTGCGGTCCGTCGCCAGCCCGAGGAAGCCGAGATAGACCGGCAGCAGCACCAGCATGGCGCCGGCCGGCGCCGGCACGCCGACGAAATATTCCGATTGCCAGCTCGCCTTGTTTTCGCGTTCGGCCATGACGTTGAAGCGAGCAAGGCGAAGCCCGGCGGCGATCGCATAGATCAGGGCGGCAATCCAGCCGAGCGAGCGTGCCTGGTCGAGCGCGAAGACATAGACGACGAGGGCGGGCGCGACGCCGAAATTGACGATGTCGGCAAGCGAATCCATCTGCGCGCCGAACTTCGAAGTCGCCTTCATCAGCCGCGCTACGCGTCCGTCGATGCCATCGAGGAAGGCAGCGAGCAGCACCATGGAGACGGCGAGCTCATAACGATTCTCGAAAGCCAGCCGGATGCCGGTCAGTCCGGCGCAGATCGCCAGAATGGTGATGAGGTTCGGAAAGACGAGCCGGAGCGGGATTTCGCGCAGACGCGGGCCGCGGGCGGAATCATCCGGTCCATTGGGCTCGAAAGGCGGAAAAGGCGTTTCCATATCGCGTTCCAATCGTTCCTAAAGCAATTCCAGCAAAACTGCGCAGCGGTCGCTTCCGAGGAAACTGAACCGCTTTAGCTGCGGCGGCTGATGACGGGACCCTTGGCGGAGGCGAATTCGGCGATGACAGTTTCTCCCGCAACCGCCGTCTGGCCGAGCGAGACGCGTGGCGCGGCACCGGCGGGCAGGAACACATCGAGGCGCGAGCCGAAACGGATCAGCCCGAAGCGCTCGCCGGCATCCACAGGCTCGTTGGGGTTCGCCCAGCAGAGGATGCGTCGCGCCACGAGGCCGGCGATCTGCACGACGCCGATCTGGCCGTGGCGGGTTTCGATCACCAGTCCATTGCGCTCATTGTCCTCGCTCGCCTTGTCGAGCTCGGCGTTGACGAAGCTGCCGGAGCGGTAGTTGATGCTGACGATGCGCCCGCGCATCGGCGCCCGGTTCACATGGCAATTGAAGACGTTCATGAAGACCGAGATGCGCAGCATCGGCTCGGAGCCGAGGTTGAGCTCTGCCGGAGGGGTCACCATTTGGATCGCCGAGACCTTGCCGTCGGCGGGAGAGATCACCAGGTCGTCGTCCTGCGGGGTCACGCGCTCGGGATCACGGAAGAAATAGGCACACCAGAGCGTGAAGATCATGCCGATCCAGAAGAGCGGCTTGAAGATCCAGCCCAAGACCAGCGACGCGACGAAGAAGGCGGCAACGAAGGGATAACCCTCCTTGTGCACGGGAACGATCGTGTTGCGAACCGTGTTGAACAGGCTCATGGCTGCCGGTCTCCTTGCGTTTTCATTTTTGCTGGTTAGCGAAAAACCGTCTCCGGGGCAATGCTGCGGCCTCGGCCCTGGTTCCCATGCCGGGGTTCTGAACAACAAAAGCCGGCCGGCGTCAGTCTCCCGGCTCAGCTTGCCGGAGCAAGCCGCGTTATCACGCCGAGGTCGTCGCTTTCGCGCACCTGCTTCAGATGTTCCTCCGCCTGTGTCGCTTCGCGCTGGCGGTTCCACATCGAGGCATAAAGGCCGTTTCTTTCGAGGAGGGCGGCATGTGTTCCGCGCTCGGCGATCTCGCCGCTTTTGAGCACGATGATTTCATCGGCGCCGATCACCGTCGAAAGCCGGTGGGCGATAACCAGCGTCGTGCGGTTCTTCGAAACCAGGTCGAGTGCTTCCTGGATTTCCCGTTCCGTCGTCGTGTCGAGCGCCGACGTCGCCTCGTCGAGGATCAGGATCGGCGGTGCCTTGAGGATGGTGCGGGCGATCGCCACCCGCTGCTTCTCTCCGCCCGAAAGCTTCAGCCCGCGCTCGCCGACCTTGGTTTGGAACCCCTCGGGCAGCATTTCGATGAAATGCGCGATCTGCGCCACCTCTGCGGCTGCAAAGACCTCGCCGTCGCTGGCCGATGTGCGGCCGTAGCGAATGTTGTAGGCGACCGTGTCGTTGAAGAGCACCGTATCCTGCGGCACCATGCCGATCGCCGTACGCAGGCTCTTCTGCGTCACCGTGCGGATATCCTGGCCGTCGACGGTGATCGCGCCGCTCTGGATATCGTAAAAACGATAGAGCAGGCGCGACAGCGTCGATTTGCCGGCACCCGACGGGCCGACGACGGCGACCGTCTTGCCGGCCGGCACCTCGAAGGAAATGCCCTTCAGGATCGGACGGGCAGCGTCGTAGGCGAAGTGCACGTCCTTGAAGGAGATCGCGCCCTGGCCGATCCGAAGCTCCGTCGCATCGGACGCGTCATGGACCTCGGCCTTCACCTCAAGCAGGTCGAACATCTGCTCGATGTCGGTCAGCCCCTGGCGGATTTCGCGGTAGACGAAGCCGATGAAGTTGAGCGGCACGGAAAGCTGCAGCAGCATCGAATTGACGAAGACGAAATCGCCGACTGTCTGCTCGCCGCGCTGCACCGCCATCGCCGACAGCACCAGCATGATCGTCGTGCCGATGCCGAAGATGACGCCCTGTCCGAAGTTCAGCCAGCCGAGCGAGGTCCAGACATCGGTCGCGGCCTTCTCGTAGCGTTCCATCGATTTGTCGAAACGCTTGGCCTCCATCTCCTCATTGCCGAAATATTTGACGGTCTCGAAATTGAGGAGGGAGTCGATCGCCTTGGTGTTGGCGTCGGTATCGCTGTCGTTCATCGACCGGCGGATGGCGATGCGCCAGTCGGAGGCGCGGATCGTGAACCAGATATAGGCCCAGACGGTAAAGGCGGTAACGGCGAGATAGGAGAAGCCGTAGCCCCACCAGAAGATCACTGCCGTCAGCAGGAATTCGATGACCGTCGGGACCGAATTGAGGATCGTGAAGCGCACGATCGTCTCGATGCCCTTGGTGCCGCGCTCGATGATGCGCGAAAGCCCGCCAGTCTTGCGCTCCAGATGGAAGCGCAGCGACAGCTCGTGCATATGCACGAAGGTCCTGTAGGCGAGCTGGCGCACGGCATGTTGTCCGACGCTGGCAAAGAGCGCGTCGCGCAGCTGGTTGAGGCCAAGCTGGATCAGCCGGGTGATGTTATAGGCGATCACCAGCGCGATGGCGCCGGCCAGCAGCGGCGGCACAGAGCCGGCAAGATCCATCCTGCCGTTCAGCGCATCGGTCGACCACTTGAAGAAATAGGGAACGAGCAGCAGGACGAACTTGGAGATCAGCAGAAAGACCGAGGCCCAGACGACGCGCATCTTGAGGTCGGGCCGGCCGGCCGGCCACATATAGGGCCAGAGGTTGAGAAGCGTCTGCAGCAGGTTGGATTCCGAGACTGTCTTGCCGTTTGCCATGCTTGTCTCCAGCCCGGATGGGCTTGCCGCGACTACGGCGCTTCGATGCCGGCAAGGGCCCGGAACCGGGATGTGCCTGAAAGCGCTTCCCATAGCCCGCAGCCGCCACCGCCAGATAGGGTGCCAGGCGGACGAATACAACAATTGCAGGGCTGAGGAAAAGACTGGCCGGGCGACTCTACAGCGCCGCGCGTCTTTTCAGACGCGCAAAGGACGCTGTAGCACTTTGAACTGCTGCATTTAAGGAATTATGCAGCATCCTGCCCGGCCTCGTTATGATGTCTGCGGCTTAGAGGTGCTGGCCGGAAAGGCGCTTGCGGTGCAGCTCTTCGGCATTCGGCAACACATCCTTCGGCAGGCCGAAGATCTGACCGGGGCGGATGCGATCGGGATTGATGATCTTGTCCTCGTTGGCGATATAGATCGTCGTGTAACGAACGCCGAGGCCATAGGTGCGGCGCGAGATCTGCCACAGCGTGTCGCCGCGACGAATGATGACCGCTGCGTTGTTCGCCGTCAGCGGCGCCTGTTCGATCGTCTTTGGCTGGCTACTTCCGACATCGTTTGCAGATGGCGCTGCCGGCAGGGGTGCAGCGGTGAGTTCGGCGATCATCCCGCCCAGTCTTTCGAGCGCGGCGCCGACGGACTTTGCATCCTTAGGCAGGCCCTGCAGCAACTTCAGCGCATTGCCGGCGATCTGCGAGGACGAGCCGGACGCTTGCTTGAAGGCATCCGACGCATCGGCCGCCGGGCGGAAATCGGCGACGGAGCGCAGCGCGAATTCCGTTGCCGAGCGCGCCGCCGCAAGCTGTTCCGCCCCGGGCAACTTGCCATCGGCAAACAGTCCCTTCAGCAGGCCGTAGGCCTTGCCGGCCTCGGCTTTGAGTTTGCCAAGCTCGCCTTCGTCGAGCGGCACCATCGAGGAAGCGCCGTTCGCGTCGGCGGGGACCGATTGAGCGGCGACCCTTACCTGATCGCCGGCCGGGCGATTGAAGTTCACCGCCGCACGCACGATCACCTTGCCTGTGGGATCGACGACATCGACGCGGATCTTGTGGTCGCCGACCGAGAGCGACACCACACCGTCGATGACGAAATGCCCGTCGGCGCCGGCGGTATCCTGGCCGACGAGGCTGTCGTCGGCATAACCGATGACCTTGGCATTGGAACGAGTCGTGCCGGCGATGAAGATCTTGTTGCCCTCGATTTCGACGGCATTGACCATCACATCGGGCACATTGGTCTTATCCGGTGCCGTAGCTGCGCCATTGGAGGAGGTGTCGGTGAGGTTCGGCGTCTGCAACGCCAGCTCGCCGGTTGGTGCAGGTGTTGCAGCAGGCGCAGCCGAGCTTTCGCCCGTTGCCGGCTTGTCCGCAGGCGGCGCCATCGGATTGGAGGCATCGGCAACTTCGGTTCCGGCCTTTGGCGCGGTGATGATGCGGCTCGCTGCGCCGGGTTTGGAAACCATGGCGAGCAGATTGGCGCCATTGCCGTCCTTCGGCACGGAAATGGTCGCGACTTCTTCGGAAAGCATGCTCTTGCCGTCCTTGCCCGTGAACTTGAGCACGAGCTGGTGGTCGCCCGCCGGAAGCGGATCGTCGAGGACGGCGGCAAAATCGCCGGTCGCATCGACATTGGCCGTCGTCACCACCTTTTCGCCGTCGAGCACCTCGAGCTTGCCGTTCGGTTCGGCGGAGCCGGCAATCACCGTCGAGCCGTCGGGCTCAACGCGCAATACGTCGAAGGCCGGAAGTTTCGGGCCGGTATTCTCCGCTGCCGTGTTCGCCGCAGGGGCAGCCTCCGGCGCACCGGTTAGCGCAGTTTCGGCCTTGGCGATCGCGGCAAGCGCATCGGCGATATTCTCGGGCAGCGACTGGACGATGGCGAGCGCTTTCGCGCCGCCGTCCTTGGCTTTGGTGGCAAGGGTCTGGGTCGCGGGATCGAGGCCCTCGGGAATTGTGAAATCGGCAAGTGCGGTCAGCGCGCTGACGGCCTTGGTCTTGGCGGCGGTGAAGACATCGATGGCGGGGCCTTTGCCGTCGGCAAACAGCGCCTTGAGCTCGCTGAGCGACATGCCAGCATCCGCCGAAAGGCGACCCACCTGGTCGGCGACCGCAGCCGAGTCGGCAACGGCGGAGCGCGATGTCTTTGCGGCCTCGTTAACCGTGTTCTTGAGCTCCGTGCTCGCCTGGTTGATGGCGTCGCCGACCTTGGTTGCATCGCCGCCGATGCGCGGCATGACGAAAAACACCATCAGTAGGATTGCGATTACGAGCACTGCAAGGGCCAGCAAGCCGGCACGGTTCTTCATCATTATGTCTCCCAGAGCGGCAATTTGCCGTAGTAACCGAAATTGCTAGCGATTCCCGTTGCTTTTCACAAGCATTCAAAGCAATTAGGCAAGCTAGGCACGCTGCTTTTCAGTCAATTTTCTTGACTGCATTGAAATGGAATAGTTGTTTGCCTCTATGACCGAACAATCTGTATCGATTCGATCCATCTGCGTTTACTGCGGCTCAAGGCCGGGACGCGATCCTTCCCACATGGCGGCCGGGCGTGCTCTCGGAAGAGAGATCGCCGAATACGGCCTGCGCCTCGTCTATGGCGGGGGTACCAAAGGCATCATGGGCGCGGTTGCAAGCGGCGTGCTTGCAGGCGGCGGTCAGGTCACGGGCATCATTCCCGAATTCCTGATCGATATGGAAGCGACTCGCCATTCGCTTGGTCAACTCAACGAACTCATTGTAACCCCTGACATGCATGCGCGCAAACACACCATGTTCGAGCGCTCCGATGCCTTCGTCGCGCTGCCCGGCGGCATCGGTACGCTGGAGGAGATCGTCGAGATCATGACCTGGGCGCAGCTCGGCCGCCACGAGAAGCCGATGGTCTTTGCCAACGTCAACGGTTTCTGGGATCCGATGATGGAGCTGATGCGCCATATGACCGAAGAAGGCTTCCTGCACACCGCCCATCGGGTGCAGCCGCTCGTCGTCGACGAGATCTCCGGCATCATTCCGGCGATCATGGCCCAGGCAGCCCAACTCGCTGCCGATCGTAACGGCGAGGACGAGGTGATTTCGAAGATGTAGGCGCGCGCGCCTTTGGAGCGGTTCGGCTGTCGCGCAAGCGCAGAACCGCTCCAAGCTTTTGTTTTACGCAATCCCGGACGCAGAACCGCTGCGCATTTTTGCTGGAAAGGCTCTAGCGCCCGCGACTTCCCTTCAGCATCGACCAGCTATAGAGGAACAGCCCCGCCCAGATCAGCGGGAAGGCGATCATGCGTGCCGTACCGAGCGGCTCGTGGAAGACGAAGACGGCGATCAGGAAGATCATCGTCGGCGCGATATACTGCATGATACCGATCGTCGAGAGTTTCAACAGCTTGGCGCCGTTCGCATAAATCATCAGCGGCACGGCGGTGATGACGCCGCAGCCGAGCAGCAGGGTCGTGTCGGCAAGACCGGTGCGATAGAGGTGGCCCTGGCCGCTGCCGAATTCCAGATAGAGGATATAGAGGAGGGCCGGCCCGCTGAGGATCAGCACTTCGAGGAAGAAGCCCTGGTTCGGCCCGAGTGGCAGCGTCTTGCGCAACAGGGCGTAGAAACCCCAGCTGATCGCCAGCGTCAGCGCCACCCACGGGATGCCGCCGCTATCCAGCGCGAGAATGCCGACGGCAAGCGCCGCAAGCGCGATCGCCGCGATCTGCAGCGGCTGCAGCCTTTCCTTGAGCAACACCGCGCCGAGGAAGATGCTGAACAGCGGATTGATGAAATAACCGAGTGCTGCATCGAGCGAATGGCCGGCGCCGATCGCCCAGACATAGGTGCCCCAGTTGACGGTGATCAGCGACGCCGTCAGCGCCGCCATCGCCAGCATGCGCGGTGAGCTGAGTGCAGTGCGGATATCCTCAGTGCGCCCGAGCACGATCAGCACGATGCCCGCCAGCGGTAGCGACCAGACGATCCGATGCGCGATCACCTCGGCCGGCGAGATATGCGCCACCGCCTTCATGTAGATCGGCAGGAAGCCCCAGAGCAGATAGGCCGTCAGCGCGAAGGCGAAACCGCGCGGACTGTCTTCGTTCTTGGCCAAGGGAACGGATGCATCGGTCGACATCGGTGTTTCCATCTTTGTTCTTCTTCTGATCCGGCCTAGCTTAAGCGCCGTGAATAGGCCAATTCATTTCGTTGAATGAAGGGTGAGAGGATTTGAAGCGGGAGACGAAGCGATGGACGAGAAGATATCCGACGCCCTGTGGTGGAGAGCGGAGTCCGAAGGAAGCGAATGGTAGTCGGGCGAGGGCTGGGGTCTCGTCGCCGAGCCGGCGGAATAGGTCTATTCCGCCGCGATCTTGCCCGCCAGCTGCCGGTTCTTCATCAGCTTGTAGATGACGGAATCCATCAACGCCTGGAACGAAGCGTCGATGATGTTCTCGGAGACGCCGACCGTCCACCAGCGCACACCGTCGCTGTCGGTGGATTCGATCAGCACGCGGGTGATCGCCTCCGTGCCGCCGTTGAGGATACGCACCTTGAAATCGGCGAGCACCAGATCGTCGATCTCGTGCTGGTACTTGCCGAAATCCTTCCGTAGCGCGAGGTCGAGCGCGTTGACCGGGCCTTCGGCATCGGCAACCGACATCAGCGTCTGGCCGTCGATGGTGATCTTGACCACCGCCTCCGAGACGATCTTCACGCGGCCGAGACTGTCGAAGCGGCGCTCGATCATCACGCGGAAGCCTTCGATGGTGAAGAATTCCGGGATCGTGCCGAGCGTGCGGCGCGCCAGCAGCTCGAAGCTCGCATCCGCGCCCTCATAGGCATAGCCGATGGATTCGCGTTCCTTGACGATGGAGATCAGCAGGTCGAGCTTCGGATCGTCCTTGGCGACCGCGATGCCGCGCCGTTTCAGCGCATTGATGAAGTTCGCCTTGCCGCCCTGGTCGGAGACCATGACCTTGCGGAAATTGCCGACGGTTTCCGGCGGCACGTGTTCATAGGTTCGCGGGTCCTTGATCAGCGCCGATGCATGGATGCCGGCCTTGGTGGCGAAGGCGGAAGCGCCGACATAGGGCATCTGGTGGTCGGGCGAGCGGTTGAGCAGCTCGTCGAAGGCATGCGAGAGCCGGGTGAGGTTAAGCAGCCGCTCCTCGTCGATCGCCGTTTCGAAACGTGTGTTGTAGGCGCTCTTCAGCGCCAGCGTCGGGATCAGCGTCACCAGATTGGCATTGCCGCAGCGCTCGCCGATGCCGTTCAGCGTGCCCTGGATCTGCCTGACACCGGCTTCGACGGCGGCAAGCGAATTGGCGACCGCCTGGCCGGTGTCGTTATGCGCATGGATGCCAAGACAGTGCCCGGGAACGCCCGAGGCGATGACCGCCTCGACGATCGCCCGCACCTCCGGCGGCTGCGTACCGCCATTGGTGTCGCAGAGCACCACCCAGCGGGCGCCGCTCTCATAGGCCGTCTTGGCGCAGGCGAGCGCATAGGCCGGGTTGGCCTTGAAGCCATCGAAGAAATGCTCGCAATCGACGATCGCCTCCTTGCCCGCGCCAACCGCCGCCTTGACGCTTTCGGCGATGCATTCGAGGTTTTCCTCGTTGGTGCAGCCAAGCGCCACCGCGACGTGATAATCCCAGCTCTTGGCGACGAAACAGATGGCATCGCTTTTGGCCTGAAGCAGCCCGGCAATGCCGGGATCGTTGGAGACCGAAACGCCCGCCCGCTTCGTCATGCCAAAGGCGACGAAGCTGGCTTGGCTGGTGCGCTTCTCACTGAAGAAGGCCGTATCCGTCGGATTGGCGCCGGGATATCCGCCCTCGACGTAGTCGAGGCCGAACTCGTCCAGCATGGCCGCGATCGCAATCTTGTCCTCGACGGAGAAATCGATGCCGGGCGTCTGCTGCCCGTCCCGGAGCGTCGTGTCGAAGAGGTAGATGCGTTCTTTCATGTCGTTTCCTCCCGCCAAGCGGGTGTTGTTTTCTGTTGTGCGGAAGCCCCCTCATCCGCCCTACGGGCACCTTCTCCCCGAGGGGAGAAGGGGTAGCCGCATCGTTCGCCTTGTCCCCTCTCCCCTCGGGGAGAGGGTTAGGGTGAGGGGGCCTCACGGTACAGCTTATACCTTCCCGGCAAACTTATCCGTCGCCCGGATCAGTCGATCGAGAATCCCCGGTTCCGAATAAGCATGGCCCGCGCCCTCGATCAGGTGGAATTCCGCCTTCGGCCAGGCCTTGTGCAGCAGCCAGGCATATTTGGCCGGGCAGGGCATGTCGTAGCGGCCATGCACGATGACGCCGGGAATATCCTCGAGCCTGCCGGAATCGCGGATCAACTGTCCCTCATCCATCCAGCCGGCATGGACGAAGAAATGGTTCTCGATGCGCGCAAATGCATAGGCGAATTCCGGCTCTTCGAACTTGAAGCTCGTCGAAGGTTCCGGCAACAGCGTGATCGTTTCGCCTTCCCAGATGCTCCAGGCCTGCGCGGCCGCGAGGCGGACGTTCCTGTCCTCATGCGTCAGACGCCGATGATAGGCATGCATCATTTCATGCCGCTCTTCCGGCGGAATGGGGGCGACGAAGCGCTCCCACTTGTCAGGGAACATCTCCGAGACGCCGAATTGATAATACCAGTCGAGTTCGGCCTTGGTCAGCGTATAGATGCCGCGCAGGATGAGCTCGGAGACATGCTCTGGATGCGTCTCGGCATAGGCGAGCGCCAGCGTCGAGCCCCAGGAGCCGCCGAACACCTGCCAGCTGTCGACGCCGGCCATCTCGCGCAGCCGCTCGATATCGGCAACGAGGTGCCAGGTCGTGTTGGCATGGAGTTCCGCATGCGGTGTCGACCTGCCGCAACCGCGCTGGTCAAACAGCATGACGTCGTAGCGAGCGGGATCGAAAAGCCGGCGATGGGCGGGCGAGATGCCGCCGCCCGGGCCGCCATGCAGGAAGACGGCGGGCTTGGCGCCAGGCGTTCCCGAGCGCTCCCAATAGATCACATGGTCGTCGCCGACATCGAGATGGCCGGAAGCGTAGGGTTCGATTTCGGGATAGAGCGTGCGCAGTATCTCGGTCATATCTTCACGCCTTTCGCGGGCCAGACTTCTGTGTCGTGATCGGGATGCTGGAAGGAGATGATCGCCTCCTGCCGTGCGTAGAAATCCTGATCCTTCAGCACCGGCGCCTCGAAGATTTCCTCGACCCAGGGCAGGCGGGCCTCGTAGTTGACCTGGATCAGCGGTGCGAGGTCGCTGCGGTCGTCGAAGGTGCCGATCGCAAGCTCCAGCCCGCCCGGATGACGATAGGTCATCGGCGTGCCGCAATTGCTGCAGAAGCCGCGGTCGATATTGACCGAGGACTGGAAGTAGCTCGGCTCGCCGCGCGTCCATTCCATCCCTTCCTCAGGCGCGGTGACGAGCGCCGAGAAGAAACCGCCGAACTGCTTCTGGCACATGCGGCAATGGCAGATCGAGGGGCGTCCTAGTTTGCCTGAGATGCGGAAGCGCACGGCGCCGCACTGGCATCCGCCTGTCTTTATCGTGTCCGTCATGAGCTTTCTCCGAGGGGCCAGCTTTTCGTGTCGTGGTCGGGGTGCTGATGGTTGCTTGCCGCAATCGCATTCTCGCGATCGGGCGTTTCAGGCTGTGGTTCGATCGGCAGGCCGTCGAGCGCGTGAAACCAGGACATCTTCTGGCCGGTGTTCGATTGCATCACCGGCTTGACCGCATCGGGATCATCCAGCGAGCCGAGCGTGAGATTGATGAAATCTGTATCCGGAATGTCGTAGAACAGCGGCGTGCCGCAATCGCCGCAGAAGCCGCGCCGTACCAGATCCGAGGACTGAAACCATTTCGGTTCGCCGCGAGTCAGGGTGAAATCGCGGCGCATCGCGGCGGCCAGCGGCATGAAATAGTTGCCGGCCGCCTTCTGGCACATGCGGCAATGGCAAAGATGGGGATAGCCGAGTTCGCCTTTGGCGCGGTAGCGCACCGCCCCGCACTGACACCCGCCGCTTCTGTCTGATTCCGCCGTCATCTGAGCTCCTTCGGTGGCCATGCCTGCGTCTCATGATCGGGATGCTGGTAGGAGACGAGTTCGAGCAGGAAGGGGGCGGCCTGCGCATCCTCCTCCGTCCGGTGCCCCGGCAATTCATGCAGATGATCGACGAAACCGATCTTGCCCTCGATGCCGAATTGGATCACCGGCGGAAACGCCGAAGGGTCGTCAAAGGCGCCAGCGGCAATCGCCATACCATCCGGCGCCTCGTAGGTCAGCGGCGTGCCGCAATCGCCGCAGAAGCCACGCTCGACGAAATTGGAAGAGCGGAATCTTTTCCGCTCTCCGCGTGTCCATTCGAAATCGGCGCCGCGTACTGAGACCAGCGGTGCATAATAGGCACCGAACGCCTTCTGGCACATGCGGCAATGACAGATCGACGAATCCTTGATGTCGCCGCTGACGCGGAAACGGATCGCTCCGCATTGGCAGCCGCCGCTAAAGGTCGTCATCTCTTGACCTCCCACGTCGTCACGCGCTCGCCCGTCACCGGGTCCTTGCCGTCCTTCAGCTGGATGCCCTTCGCCGTCAGCTCGTCGCGGATCTTGTCGGCCTCAGTGAAGTTCTTCGCCTTCAGCATTTCGAGACGCATTGCGATCAGCGCATCGATTGCCGATGCGACGGCATCGTCGATCTCCATCTTTTTCGGCAGCAGGCCCAGAAGGTCGGCCGTTGCCGCAAAAGTGGCGCCCACGGCAGGATCCGTGTGGGCAGCTTGCGCCAACGCATGCAATGCCTGCACCGCCGCCACCGTATTGAGGTCGTCCGAAAGCGCGTTCAGCACGCTTTCATCAGGCGCCGCATCGCCGGCATCTGTTGCCGGCCATTTGGCGAGCAGACGTTCGGCCTCTTCCAGTCGCTTGATCGAGAAATCGATCGGCTCACGGTAATGCGTCATCAGCATGGCAAGGCGCAGCACCTCGCCCGGCCATTTGCGGCCGCCGAAGATTTCCGTGTGCAGCAACTCGTGGATGGTGACGAAATTGCCTTCGGATTTCGACATCTTGCGGCCTTCGACCTGCAGGAAGCCGTTATGCATCCAGACATTTGCCATCACCTCGGTACCGTGGGCGCAGCGCGACTGGGCGATTTCGTTTTCATGATGCGGGAAGATCAGGTCCAGCCCGCCGCCGTGAATGTCGAAGACATCACCGAGATAACGCTTGCTCATCGCGGAGCATTCGATGTGCCATCCGGGCCGGCCACGGCCCCAGGGGCTCTCCCAGCCGGGCTCGTTGTGGCTCGACAGTTTCCAGAGCACGAAATCGCCAGGATTCTTCTTGTGTGCGTCGACGGCGATGCGCGCGCCGGCCTGCTGCTCGTCGAGCGGGCGCTTCGAAAGCTGGCCATAATCCGCCATGGATTTGGTGTCGAACAGCACTTCGCCCGATGCGACATAGGCATGGCCGTTGCCGATCAGCTTCTCGATGATCTCGGTCATCTCAACGATATTGTCGGTGGCGCGCGGCTCGAAGCTCGGCTCCAGGCAGCCGAGTTCGGCGACATCGGCGTGAAATTGCGTCTCGGTCTTTTCGGTGACCGCGCGGATCGCGTCATTGAGCGGCAGGCCCGGATGGTCCCGAAGCGCCCGCGCATTGATCTTGTCGTCGACGTCGGTGATGTTGCGGGCATAAGTGACGTGGTCTTTGCCATAGGCATGGCGCAGCAGCCGGAACAGCACGTCGAAGACGATGACCGGCCGGGCATTGCCGATATGAGCGAAGTCATAGACGGTCGGGCCGCAGACATACATGCGGACATTGTTGGGATCGATCGGCGAAAACACCGATTTTTCCCGTGTCAGCGTGTTGTACAGCTTCAGTTCCGGCGTCGCGTCCATTTCACTCTCCCAAATGCACGATCAGAAAAATATCGCGACCGGCGGACCGGGGCGTTTCGCATCTTGACTATTTGGGAGACGAAAACGGCCGGGCCAGCGCTCGCGCTAGCGAATAATCTTCCGGCAGATAATGCAGATAACCGTTTTCATGGCGGGTTTTATGGCCCGGTTCGCGCTTCCGGTCAAGGGGGGCGAAGAGCGATCCAGCGGCAACAGGATCCATCCATCCGATGATGAAACCCGTTGGCGCGCCCTTAAAATTCCCTCGCCATTTTCGCGGCGCAAAATTCGCATAGCCGGTTGAGAAACTGTTGTTAATTGGGAGGAAGGGATGCGGAGACTGGCTCGATCGACGATCGGAGCGACTGCAATTCTGGTTGTCGCATTCGCGGCATATTTCGCATACGATTTCGGAATGCTTCGCTTCAACAATCCCTCCTTAAGCAGCTATCCGATCCAAGGCATCGATGTCAGCCATCACCAAGGTGATATCGATTGGAAGGTGGTTGCCTCGCAGGCGAATGTCCGCTTCGCCTTCATGAAGGCGACCGAAGGTGGAGATCATCGGGATTCCAAATTCGCCGACAACTGGCAGCGCGCCGGAGATGCCGGATTGGTCAGGGGCGCCTATCATTTCTTCACCTTCTGCCGACCGGGCAAGGATCAGGCGCAGAATGTCCTGGCGACCGTGCCGAAGGAGCAGGGAACTCTGCCCATCGCCATCGATCTGGAGTTTGTCGGCAATTGCAACAAAATCCCGACGCTCGAGGAAATGGCTGCCGAGGTGAAGGCCTTCTTCACCGAGCTGAAGGGCACTTTTCCGGAGAAGCCTATTTTTTACGTCACTCAGGAGTTCTTCGATCAATATCTGAAAGGCAATGAATCGCGCTTTCCTGACCACTATCTGTGGCTGCGTAGTGTGTTCAGGGAACCGAGACAGGAAGAGTGCAGTCGTTGGTCAATCTGGCAATTTGCCGACAACGGCACCTTGGACGGCATCCAGGGACCGGTTGACCTCAATGCGCTATGCCCGTCGGAAGCCGGCCTGGCGCATCTGTTCTCAGCCGTTGCAGCGAACTGAGACGTCGACAGCGCCGCGCGTCTTTTCGGACGCGCAAAGGACGCTGTAGCACTTTGAATTGCCGCATAATTTTGTCCTTGAATCGATTCCGACTTAAGGAATTATGCAGGTGCTTATTCCGGAAGGCGGTAATCGACGAGCTTGTTCTCCCGCACGATGAACAGCTTACCCGTCTCGGTCACACCAGGCCCCAGCAATGGCAGGATCGCCTTTGCGACCTCGGAGGGATGCGGCAGCGTCTGCGGATCTTCGCCCGGCACCGCCTGCGCTCGCATCGCCGTGCGTGTCGCTCCCGGATCGACGCTGGTGACCCGCAGCGGTGTGCTTTGACTTTCGCCGGCCCATGTGCGTGCCAGCGCTTCGACCGCAGCCTTGGAAGCGGAATAGGCGCCCCAGAAGGGGCGGCACTTGTGGGCAGCTCCCGAAGAGATGATCACCGCGCGGCCGGCATCCGAGCGGGCAAGCAGTGGGTCGACTGAGCGGATCAACCGCCATGTCGCGGTGACGTTGATGGTCATCACCTTCTCGAACACCTTCGCCTCGATATGGCCGATCGGCGAAATGACGCCGAGCACGCCGGCATTGGCGACGAGGATGTCGAGCTTGCCCCAGCGCTCGAAGATCGAGCCGCCGAGCGCGTCGATCGCGTTCATGTCGGCAAGGTCGAAGGGCACGAGCGTCGCCGCGCCACCAATGGCCTTGATCGCATCGTCGAGGTCCTCGAGCCCGCCGACTGTGCGTGCGCAGGCAATCACATGTGCGCCGGCTTTCGCAAGCTCCAGCGCCGTGAAATATCCGATGCCGCGCGACGCACCGGTGACGAGTGCGATCTTGCCCTCAAGATTGATATTCATGATGTCGTGTTCCCTCACGAGGGGAGAGGGGTGCGGTGAACCCCTCGGGATGTATAATGGGAAAGCCGAGCCGTGTCAGCCGTTGCTGGCGAGCATGGAAATCTTGTTACCCATGGATTCGCCGTTCTTGTCGAGCAGGCGGGTCGGATAGTCGCCGGTAAAATAGTGGTCGGTGAACTGCGGCCGGGCCGGATTGCGATCCTCGCCGCCAACGGCGCGATAGAGGCCGTCGATCGACAGGAAGGCGAGCGAATCCGCACCGATATATTTGGCCATGGCTTCAACATTGGCATACTGATTTGCCAGTAGCTTGTCTGCGTCAGGTGTGTCGATGCCGTAGAAATCCGGGAAGAAGATCATCGGGCTTGCGACGCGGACATGGACTTCGCGCGCGCCGGCTTCACGGATCATCTGGACGATCTTGAGAGACGTCGTCCCTCGCACGATGGAATCATCAACCAGCACCACGCGCTTGCCTTCGATCATCGCGCGGTTGGCGGAATGCTTCAGCTTCACACCGAAGGCGCGAATCTGCTGCGTCGGCTCGATGAAGGTGCGCCCGACATAATGGTTGCGGATGATGCCGTATTCGAAGGGAATGCCGCTCTGCTGGGCATAGCCGAGCGCCGCAGGCGTGCCGCCATCCGGCACCGGCACGATCACGTCGGCATCGACGGGCGATTCCTTGGCAAGGTTCATGCCCATGCTCTTGCGCGTCGTATAGACGTTGCGGCCGCCGACGACCGAGTCCGGGCGGGCGAAATAGACATATTCGAACAGGCAGAGGCGCTCCGGCTGCGGCTTGCTGGGCTTGCGCGCATCGATGCTGATCGAGCCGTCAGGCTGGATTTCGCAGATGACGACCTCGCCGTTCTCAACGTCGCGGATGAACTTGGCGCCGATGATGTCGAGCGCGCAGGTTTCCGAACAGAAGATCGGCTTGCCGTCGAGTTCGCCCATGACCAGCGGGCGGATGCCGGTCGGGTCGCGCGCGGCAATCAGCTTCGTGCGCGTCATGGCGAGCATCGAATAGCCGCCTTCCATCTGGCGAATGGCATCGATGAAGCGGTCGGATGTGGAAGCGTGGCGGGAACGGGCGATGAGGTGGAGGACGACTTCAGTATCGGACGTCGACTGACAGATGGCGCCGGTCGCGATGATCTGGCGGCGCAGCGTCAGGCCGTTGGTGAAATTGCCGTTATGGGCAATGGCGATGCCGCCTTCTTCCAGTTCGGCAAAGAGCGGCTGCACGTTGCGCATGGCCACTTCGCCGGTTGTCGAGTAGCGGGTATGACCGATCGTAATGCTGCCGGGCAGGCGGGCGAGCGTCATCGGATTGGTATAGTGGTCACCGACGAGGCCCATATGGCGCTCTTGATAAAAGCGCTTGCCGTCGAAGGAGACGATGCCGGCTGCTTCCTGTCCGCGATGTTGAAGCGCATGCAGGCCAAGAGCCGTGAGCGCGGCGGCATCGGGATGTCCCAAAATTCCGAAAACCCCGCATTCTTCATGCAGCGTATCTCCGTCGAGCGGATCGTCGGTCGGGAAGGAATGGGACTGGTTCATTTCTGCGGGCCTCTGCTCTCACAAGAATGGATCGGCATTTCCAGAAATAGCTGAGCCCGGCGGAGCTGGAATGCCCGGCCGGACCCTCATTTCATGTTCCGCTCAAATGGCAATTGCCGGAGGGCGGGTCAAGCTCTTGAACACTGTGTCAATTCGCCGGCTGCTGTGCGCCGTCTGCGGGCGCGGTCGGTGCGTCTTCCGCCGGAGCCTGGTCGCCCGCCGGCGGAGTGGTACCTTCGGCGCCCTGTGCCGGCGGCTGCAGCTTATCACGGATGCTTTCGGGTATCATCTGGGCAAATTGCTCCGGCAGAACGGATTTCAGCTTCACGACCATCGAATCCAGGAAAGGTTTCGACTTCGCTTCGTTAACCCAGGCCGGACGGTGGTCGACATCGACCAGCCAGTTCCAGAATGCGACGGCGACGACCAGGAGCAGCACGCCGCGCGCCGCCCCGAACAGGAAGCCGAGCGTGCGGTCGAGCGCGCCGACGCGGCTGTCGATGATGAAATCGGCGATCTTCATCGTAATGAAGGAGATGACGATGAGCGCGATCAGGAAGACGACCGCTGCCGAACCGACGATCGCGATGCGGTCGTCATCGGTGTATTTTTTCGCGTAGGGCAGCAGGTAGGGATAGAGGTAATAGGCAGCGGCGGCCGAACCGCCCCAGCTCGCGATCGAGAGGATCTCGCGCGAAAAGCCGCGTACCATCGCCAGCACGGCGGAGAAGAGCACGACGCCGATGACAATACCGTCGAAAATCGTAATGGGCATGTAAATTCAACTCCAGGACTGCCGCTTGGCGGCCGTGTCGTGCCTTATCGTGTGCCTCCTATATCATCACCGTTCCTGGCAATGAAAGGATCAAACATCGTCTTCCACACGCAGCGCACCCTTCGATCCGGCGATGCGCGCGACCAGATCCGGCAGGCTTCCGACTTCGCTCCAGCGCCCGCCGGAGCCCTTCGGCAGTTCGGCGGAGGCGGATGGAAGCAGTGCTGCGGAAAAACCCAGCTTCTCGGCTTCCTTGAGACGCTGGGCGGTGTGCGCAACCGGTCGGATGGCGCCCGACAGGCTGACTTCGCCGAAATAGACGCAATCGGCAGGAAGGGCAATACCGGCAAGTGAGGAAACGAGCGCCGAGGCAACGGCCAGATCGGCCGCCGGTTCGGAGATACGGTAACCGCCGGCGACGTTGAGGTAGACGTCGTGCTGGCCGAGCCGGACGCCGCAATGAGCCTCAAGCACCGCCAGGATCATCGACAGCCTGGCCGAATCCCAGCCGACCACGGCGCGCCGCGGCGTGCCGAGCGAGGTCGGCGCAACAAGCGCCTGCACTTCGACGAGAATGGGACGCGTGCCCTCCATGCCGGCGAAGACGGCAGCACCCGGCGATTTCTCGTTGCGCTCGCCGAGGAAGAGTTCCGAGGGATTGGCGACTTCGCGTAAGCCTTTGTCTGACATTTCGAAGACGCCGATCTCGTCGGTCGGGCCGAAGCGGTTCTTGACCGTGCGCAGGATGCGGTAGTGATGGCCGCGGTCACCTTCGAAATAGAGCACGGCATCGACCATGTGCTCGACGACGCGCGGCCCGGCGATCTGCCCGTCCTTGGTCACGTGGCCGACGAGCACCATGGCGGCGCCCGTCTGCTTGGCGAAACGGATCATTGCCTGGACGCCGGTGCGCACCTGCGTCACCGTTCCCGGCGCGGATTCGGCAAGTTCGCTCCATAGCGTCTGGATGGAATCGATGATGACGAGGTCCGGCCGCTTGCCCTCGGCGAGCGTCGCCAGAATATCCTCGACATTGGTTTCGGCCGCCAGCATCACGTCGGTATCGGCCGCCGCGAGGCGTTGCGCCCGCAGCCGCACCTGCGCCACGGCTTCTTCGCCGGAGACGTAGATGATCTTGTGGCCGCGCCGGGCAAGGGCGGCGGCTGCCTGCATCAGCAGCGTCGATTTGCCGATGCCGGGGTCGCCGCCAATCAGCACCGCCGAGCCGCGCACGAAGCCGCCGCCAAGCGCCCGATCGAGCTCCGACATGGCGGTGTGGATGCGCGGTGCCTCCTCGATCTCGCCCGACAGCGCCGTCAGCGCTACAGGGCGGCCCTTTTTCGGTGTCTTGCCGGGACCGGAGCCGATCCCGCCCATCGGGTCCTCTTCGACGATGGTGTTCCACTCGCCGCAGTTTTCGCATTTGCCGGCCCAGCGGTTATGAACCGTGCCGCAACTCTGGCAGATGAATTGTGTCCTGGCCTTCGCCATCAATTACTCTTTCAGTCCGGGTTTCGAGGCAAGCAGACGCGCCGCTTCATCGAATCATTGTCGTGCTTGAGATAATGACTATCGCGACGGATCAAAACTAATGATTTCCCCATCAGCACACCCGTGCCTATCCTTTGCTCCTAGTCATTCGGAACGGTGGAAGATGTTCGATTATTCGCTCGCACACTGGCTTGCATTTCTGTCGGCGGCGGTTTTGCTCAACCTCTCGCCCGGCCCCGACATCGCCTTCATCCTCGGTCACACGATGAGAGGCGGAAAACGTGCCGGTTTTTCCGCGTTGTTCGGCGTCTGGTCTGGCGCCTGCCTGCACGTGC